>BNJV01001088.1_pt1 | contig 96199 bp, 112 predicted proteins | sample 8540591 | NCBI WGS metagenome assembly BNJV01 (sample SAMD00202457, study PRJDB9452) | human saliva metagenome | host: Homo sapiens | reverse complement strand
CTCCTAATACTTTTTAAATATTTTTTCGTTTTCATTATTTCTTTCCATTTTCCCTCCAGAAACAATATACGAATAAATTCACTCACTACAGGTTTTACCCTCACAGTGTCATCAGATACTTTTAATCCTATCCCTTTACCGTTTCGCAGACATTATGAATTTTCCTTCAACGTTCCTCGATCGTTATCATTCAATGCATCTTTTAATTATATCAAGTTCTCTTTTCAAACTGCTGTATCATAAAGATTCTCTTTTTATTTCCATAAAAGCTCTCTCTGCCCACAAATCTTCATATATCTTTGCAATCCTTGTCAACCATCGATTATGAACGTCCCCAATAAAAACGATTAGTCTCATACTTTCGCTATCGCTTCTTTACAAGTGAAACTTTACACAGTCATGATAAGCTGGACTCGTAAACGCAATACCTCTCATCGTGTTCATCTGCAGTCAAACGACTTCTCTTAAAGCCTATCAGCTTCACAATTTCTGACAATAATTGTAGACTCCTTCTTCATCATCTTCAATTATTATATAATTTTGCATTCTCAAAACTCTGTTATCCGCAAAATCAATTCCTCGTTTTCACGCCCTGCCATTGGATGACCAAAAATAAAGTCAATCCCATCTTAATTTTCCTCTACAATTGGATTAATATACTTTAATAATTTTCTCTTTTTAATACCTACAACATCAGTAAATTATGAGCATTTTCTCTTTAAAATTATCAATAATATTTTACAAAAACGATTTCACCGGGTTAGGATAAAAGAGTAATTCGCCCACAAAATCCTGATTTTTCCAGAGGTTCCTTAGTTTCAACATCCTTTATTTATTATATTTTTACCTTCAGCTTTTTCAAAAGTTTTCCTCGTCAATATCAATCCCATAAATTCTCTTAATACCAATCTCCCTGAAAACTCTGCACAGCCGCACCAATTACTCAAGACCTACTATTGTTACTCTAAATCCTCTATCAAAATTGCGAACACCTCTTTTTAAAAATCTTACTTCAAGCAGTAATTTCAATATAATTGTCCTACACAACATAAAAATGTACTATTTATTAAATAAACTTTATTTTTCTAATTTTTATAACCTTTTGCAATAAAATCTATTTAAAAGTTTTTCCAATACGTTTTGCAATTTTTTCTACATCCTGCATCAAATCTTCAAATACTCCAAATTTTTAATGACTGCGGTCCATCTGATAATGCTTTGTCTGTTCGGGATGCACCTCTACCATAAGCCCATCCGCTCCTGCTGCAATCCCCGCCATTCCAAGTGGCTTTAACCATCCAGAATTTACCTGTTCCATGTGCAGAATCTACAATAATTGGTAAATGAGTCAACTTCTTTTACTACAAGAACTGCATTTAAATCCATTAGCATTTCTATATAGCAGTTTCATATGTTCTTATACTCTTTCACAAAAGAACTATATTTTTCATTACCTCCCGCAGTATATATTCAGCAGACATTAGCCATTCTTCTGATTGTTGCATCAGTCCTCTCTTCAATAATACAGGTATTTTAGTTTTACCAACTTCCTTCAGAAGATCAAAAGTTCTGCATATTTCTGACTTTCTATGTATCATATCCAGATGAGAGTCCAAACTCGTGCAGCTGTTCTATGGACATTACTTCATACAATTGGCAGTCCAGTTTCTTCCTTGCCCTCTTCGCAGTTTTATACCTTCATCCAAGTCCTGAAAATGCATATGGCGAAGTTCTTGGTTTAACTACTCCCCTCTTAATATATTTCCTCCTGCTTTTTACAGCAATCGCGTTTCAACAATCATGTTTTTCATTTTCAACTGAACATGGTCCTGCCATCACAGCCAGTCATCTCACTATTTCACGTTACCTACTCTTACTATAGTATTTTCAGGCTTAAATTTTCTACCGCTCTTTGTATGGCTCCTGTATTCTCTGTACATCTAAAACATAATCTAAAGATTGAATATGTTTTAATATCAATAGTACTTATGTCTAACAAGTCCTAAAATTGTCATAATCTTTCGCCTATTATAGGTTTTTACTGTAACATTGTTTGCGGCTTCAGGTCTGGCAATTGTTTCTTTCAGTGTATCATGGAGCAATCTTCCCTCAATTTTATCAATCATACATCATCCTTCCCTCTTTAATATTTTAATAAATGATAACAAATATATGAATTTTATGTCAAATATATGTACTTCATAGTGCAATTTACAACATATAAATTATGAGTTTAAGAATTCAAATAATTATGTGCACGGTATCAATATTAAATTTCAAATCAAACATGGCGTCCCCAGTTTGGACTCGAACCAACGACCCTCTGGTTAACAGCTAGATCGCCTAACCGGCTGAGCTACGGAGACGCAATTTTAAAAAGTTTGGCGACGACCTATTTTTCCCTGAACTCAGTCCAAGTATCTTGGGCGCTGGCGAACTTAACTTCGGGTTCGGAATGTAACGGGTGTATCCCTGCCGCCATAATCACCAAACTATATATTGCCATTCAATATAAAAGAGGCAATGAAATAAATAGTATAAGTAAAGAGTATTGAAGTAAGCTGACGCATTATTAGTACCAGTCAGCTGAACAGTGTTGCCATGCTTTGCACCCCAGCCTATCACCGCCTGTTCTCGGCGGATGCTGAAAAGAACATTCATCTCAGGGTGGGCTTCGCTTAGATGCTTTTCAGCGGTTTGTCCCTTCGGACGTGACTACCCGAGCGTACCACTGGCGTGACCAACCGGTACATCGGTGGTCCGCTCCAGCGGTCATATCGTACTGGGACAGGTCCCTTCAATGTTCTAACGCCTGCGCGATGGGGACCGAACTGTCTCACGGCGTTCTGAACCCAGCTCGCGTGCCTCTTTAATGGGCGAACAGCCCAGCACGCCGGACCTCTCCAGCAGAGGATGGGACGAGCCGACATCCAGTTGCCAAACACTTCCGTCGATGTGGACTCTTGAGGAAGTATCGGCCTGTTGTTATCCCGTAGCTTTTGTCCGATTGAGCGGCGGCTCTCCATTCCAGCGCCGCCGGATCACTAACTCACTGCGATGCCTGCTCGACCCGTCGAGTCTCGCAGTCAAAGCTCCCACTTTTGCGTTTGCGCTCTCCGGCTGATTTCCATCCAGCCTGGGGAACCTTTCGAACGCCTCCGTTACTCTTTTTAGGCGGCGACCGCGGTCAAACTGCCCACCTAGCACTGTCTCCCCATCTCTTGAGATTAGAATTCCAACAATGCATGGCTGGTATTCCAACAGCAGCTCCGTGCGGCTGACGCCGCCACCATCATTGCCTCCCAGCCATCCTATACACACATTGCCAGGGCAATGCCAGGCTGCAGTAAAGCTCCACGTCTTTCAGTCCTACTGCAGGTAACCGGTATCTTCACCGGCATTACAACTTCACCGGGTCTCCGGCCAAGACAGCTCCAAATCATTTCACCATTCTGTGCGGGTCGGAACTTGCCGACAAAGGCTTTCGCTACCTTAGGACCGTTATAGTTACGGCCCGCGGTCACGCGGGGCTTCAATTCGAATCTCTCAATCCTCCTCTTAACCTTCCGGCACTGGGCGGGTGTCCAGCCCATATGCACGTCGCCTTCAACTTAGCATAGACCTGTGTTTTGGTAAACCAGTTGGCAGGACTCTTCCACCGCAGGCCACCGTCTCCCCTTCAGGCGTCTCTCCCTTCAGGTATCGCAGGTGCCTTCTCCCTAAGTTACGAGGACCATTTTGCGTTGCCCTTGCAGCAAGTTGTCCTGTCGGCCTTAAGTTTCTCACTCTGTCCACCTGTGTCCCGGTTTACAGTTACAGGCGCTGCTTCCCTCAATGGAAGTTTTCCCCGGCAGTGCCAGGATCTGCGGCTTATGCCATATGGCACTTCCCATCAGGCCTCACGTGTACGCATGCGGATTTGCCACCATGTCCCGCTTCACCCTTAGAAGGCTGTTCCGTCAGCCCAGCTTCCACGCCTTCGCTGCGTCGCTCCATCTCTCAGACGGTACACAGCGGTACAGGAATATTAACCTGTTTTCCATTCGCCTTCGCAGCTCTGCTTATGCTTGGGTCCCGACTCCCCAGGGGCGGACAAACCTTCCCCTGAAACCTTGGACTTCGGCCGGAGAGTTCTCGCCCTCCTTCTCCTTCTCATTCCTGCATTCTCACTTCTGATACCTCCAGTATGCCTTACAGCATACCTTCGCGACCTACAGAACGCTCTCCTACCAATTAGCATAAACTAATTCCGCAGCTTCGGTTCATGTCTTAGCGTTATATCTTGGCGCAGATACTCGACCAGTGAGCTGTACGCACTCTTTCAGGTATGGCTGCTTCTAAGCCAACCTCTGGTTATCCTGTGAATATCACCTCCTTTCCCATAGACATGATTTGGGACCTTAGCCGGCGGTCTGGGCTGTTCCCTCTCGTCCACGGACCTTGTCATCATGGACTCACTCAGTTAACAATATACGGTATTCGAAGTTTGCTTGAGCTTCGGTAAGCTATACGCCCCCTAGGCCATACAGTGCTCTGCCGCATATGTCAACTAAGGCTGCACCTAAATGCATTTCGGAAGACGAGCTATCTCCTGAGTTCGATTGGCTTTCACTAAACCTGCCTCATCTCCCAACTTTTCAACGGCGGTGGTTCGGCCCTCCACTGAGTCTTACCTCAGCTTCGCCCTCGACGAGCCCTAGATCACTTCAGGTTTCGCCGTCTCTGACCTGACGACTCTCGCCCTGTATGGGCTCGGTTTCCCTTCGGCTCCGCACATAACGCCCAGCACCATACACATCATAACTCGCATGGATGATTAGCAAAATCCACGCGGTCACGCTTTCGCGCTCCTACCGCTTATGGCTTTACGGTTTCCAAATTCTTTTTCACTCCCTTGCTCGGGGTTCTTTTCGCCTTTCCCTCACGTACTCACCTCTATCGGTCGGCGGAAGTATTTAGCGCTTACGTGATATGGTCCACGCTGATTCACCCGATTCCTCGTGTCCGATGCTACTCAGGATTACATGCGGCATATCATCACTTTACGCTCTACGGGACTCTCACCTCCTGCAGTCCACGGCTTTTTCCAGCCGCGTTCCGCTTACGTCATGATACACCCGGCCTTGTGAGCTGACGCATGTTCCCTCTGCCCCGCAGGTGCAACGCCGCCGGCTTTGACACATCTACGGTTTGGCTCCTCCCCGTTCGCTTCGCCGCTACTCAGAATCGTCTTTGCTTTCTTTTCCTCCGGCTACTTAGATGTTTCCAGTTCGCCCGGCTTACTCTCTCGCGCATGCCCTCCAGGTATGCAGGTTCTCCATTCGGATATCCCGGTATCACGGGTCCTGTGCACCTCCCGGGCTTTTTCGCAGCTGCACGTCCTTCTTCGGCTCCACGCCGCCTAGGCATCCTCGCGTGCCCTTTCCCAGCTTCTCTTCTCTAAACTTAAGTTTCCTTCAGTGTTGCTCTTTTACCTACTATTCATTTCCCATTGTCCTCCGGACTCTTTTAGACGCATTACAGAGGAAGTATAAGACAAAGCATCATTCTTCTCCTAGAAAGGAGGTGATCCATCCGCACCTTCCGGTACAGATACCTTGTTACGACTTCACCCCAATCACTATCCACACCTAGGTGCCTTCACTCATAAGTTAGACCAGTAACTTCGGGTGCGAGACAACTCTCGTGTAGCGACGGGCGGTGTGTGCGAGACCCGAGAACGTATTCACCACCGCGGCATTGCTGATCCGCGATTACTAGCGATTCCAACTTCGCTTGAAGTCGAGTTGCAGACTTCAATCCGAACTTCGAACTGCTTTCAAGATTCGCTCCGCGTCGCACCCTCGCTCCTCTGCTGTACGCCCATTGTTGGCACGTGTGAAAAGCCCAGATCCGCCGCGTGATGACTTGACGTCATCCCCACCTTCCTCCACCTGCTCTTCGCGGGCGGTCTTGCTAGGTCCCCAACTTAATGATGGTAGCTTCGCAGCAGGGGTTGCGCTCGTTGCAGGGACTTAACCCAACATCTCACGACACGAGCTGTCGACGGCCGCGCACCACCTGTCTCCGCGTTCCCGAAGGCACTGCCCGTCTTCACGGGCATTCGCGGGATGTCAAGAGATCTGGTAAGGTTCCTCGCGTTGCGTCCGAATTAAACCACATGCTCCACCGCTTGTGCGGGTCGTCGAGTCGCTGGTTTCAGCCTTGCCGCGAGCGTACTCGGGCGGATTGCTTATCGCGTTTGCTTCGGCACAGACCGTCTTCCTGCACGCGGTAATCATCGTTTACAGCCGGGACTGCGGTATCTAATCCTGTTTGCTCGGCTTTCCGCACTTCAGCGTCAGTTACCGTCCGGTGAACTATCTTCATCGTCGGCATTCCTGCACATATCTGCGAATTTTCACTCTACTCAGTACGGTTCCGTCCACCCCTCTCGGTACTCCAGCCTCACAGTTTCAAAGGCAGGCCTGCGGTTGAGCCGCGGTTTTCACCCTGACTTGTCGGGCCGCCCTGAGATGCCCTGCTATGCCCAATAATTCCGGATAACGCTCGCGACGCCATACGCACGCCACCGCGGCTGCTGGCACGTGTTGGCGTCGCGCTTCTTCTGCAGGTACCGTCGCCGCTTCTTCCCTGCTGAAAGCACTGCACGATCCGAGCACTTCTTCAGTGCACTGCAGGGTGCTGGATCAGGGGTTGCCCCATCATTGCTTCCCCACTGCCTGCCTCCGTAGGAGTAAGGCGTATCATCGGTCCTTGTGAGCGTCCACCCTCTCAGGCCCGGCTACCTATCTTCGCCAGCCAGGTGAGCCATTACCTCACCAACTGGCTAACAGGGCACGCAAGGCTCTCCGCAGGCGTCTCCCTTTCATCATAAAACCATGCAGCTCGCATGCATTATCCGGTCTTGTCAGGAGTTTCCCCCTGTTATCCCAGTCTGCCGGGTAGAGTCCCTGCACGCGTACTCACCGTCCCGCCATGGTTGCCATGGTGCCAGCACCACTTCCCCATCGACTTGCATGTGACTAAGCATTACTGTCAGCGTTCATCCTGAGCCGGGATCAAACTCTTCCTTCAACTATTTCTCTTCACCTTAATTTGTCAATTATCTTAATAATCCGATGCTTCTTTCCGTCTTATTTCATTTCTTCCTCTTATTTGTCTCCCATTGTCCTCTCAACCACTCCCACCAGTTGACAAAATTATTCTATCAAATATTATACATCTTTGTCAAGTGTTTTTATATTAATTTATTTTAATTAAAAATAAAAATTCAAAAGTATTACATTTAGTTTCTTCTTTATCTCCTTTACCAATGATTAAAAGCTTTCCAGCTCTATTTACTCTTGAAAATCATATTCTTTTTCTAAGTATTTTACCATTTTTCTATCTTTATTTTTCTATTTTTCATTACTTATATTTAAAATCTAATAGAATTTTTCCCATTCCTTTTCTAAACATTCCTCTGAAATGTCAACATAATTTTCTCAATTATATCTTCAATTGGATATTTCTGATTTAAAATTTTTGATAAGGATGTTGCTTTATTATTTATTTTATCTATATCATTATTAACATTTATTCTTATACTATTATTATTTTATCTCTAATTTTTCACACGCTTCTTATTTTTCATCTTTATAATAAATGTCATTTTGGCCATTTAAATTTTGAGATTTTCGTTTTCATCTTCAAATGAACTCTCTTTAATATATTCTTTTATTATTTCCAAAAACTATATGCAACTAAAGATTTCAATTTTTCCTGTAATTTCGTATCTATCATGAAGCCAAAAATGAAGAGGGCTCCTCCTTCATTTGAAATCCACATTCCTCTTTTCACCCTGTCGTTAGTCTGCTTTTTGGCTACCACAACTTCAAATTCTTTTTAGTTTTAAGTTTCTTCTTACATATTCATTTGTTGAACCTATTTCTTTCAAAACTTATAAATTTCAAGACTCTTCCTCACTCACATTATTTATATATCGTCACAATATCAACTCAGTTTTGGGAATATAAAAACTTACTCATAAACAGGTCCTGCATGAGCACCTATTACTGCGCCTATCTGTCTGTTTAATATTGCCGAAATGTGACTTTCGAGCTCTCTCCTATTTCTGAATGTATTTTTGAAATATTTTCCAATTCATCAGGTCCTCCACCCACCCTGTACATACTACAAGACTTTGTGTATCATCTTTTACATACTTTTCTATATATTTCTGTGCATTTCTTTCTCCGATGACTCAATCGTAGCTTCTCCTGACTTACTGTCAAAATGGCTTCAGCTGTATCATTCCTGCTATCGCATGAGACTTGCTTTTACCTATTCTTCCCACCCTTTTTCAAGATATTTTTAAATCCGAATAATCATAAGTAACTTCCTTTATTTTTGTATGAATTTACAATTTATTATTTCTCCGAAACTTTCTTTCTTTACAGCTTTTCTTCCTGCTTCTAACACCAGAATTCCTTGCAGTAAAAAGCTCCCATACTGATCTACCAGTTCTATGTCATCTTCCCTGTTAGTCAATGATCTTCTCTCTCGCCGCCTGTACTGTTCCACTTAATTTAGAAGATGGATGAATGGAAATTATGTATCCTTTTTCAAATAATTTATTATAGGCATTTAAAAATCCTGCGGAGATAGTTGTGAAGTTTTTCACTTTCAATTCTTCTTCATCACTTGAATTAGTCAGCTTCTCCAGAATTCATCTTTTTGACGATTTCAACACCATCTTTAAAAATTTCTCCATTCATTTCTATTTTAAGTGGAACAATTTTTATTGGCAATCCTATTATATCCTCATCTGATAAATCGACACTGAATCTGTCGGTATTGCTATTTCGAGGCATATTTGGATCTCTATTTTCCAATGTAGATATAGTAATTATAATTTTTCCTGCCCGCCATTTATATATGTTGTTTTTATTTTTATTCAATTTTTCCTGTTATCAGATTTTTAGCTTCTTCATCCTTGTCTTTTCCTTCGAAAACTACCAGCTGTAATTGTGTTAACAGTAATCAGTTCATCCAGCATTCTTTCAACCAGTTCTTTCAAAGTAACTGCTGTATATTTTATTTTTCCATTTTACAAGTCCTATATAATTATCCTTTGTAATCACTAGGTTATCAACTTTTGTATCTCTTACAGCTTTTGTTATTTCAATTGAATAATTTCTTTTTCAGTATTTTTCAATTCTTCTATGTCTTCAGCCCTGTTTTTAAGCAATAATGACCTTCAAGCATGGTTTTTGTACCGTAAACTATATATTTTTATCTGATTTTTCCGCTGCCAGCTTTGCAGTTGTTATTACATTTTTGTTATTAGGGAAAATATATATTGTTTTCTTATCAATTTTATCTATTGCAGATAATATTTCCCTGTACACTTAGATTTTTACTCTGACCACCTAATATAACGACATCTGCTCCTTCTTTCAGAAATTCATCTTTAATATTTTCTGAATCAGCAGAGTATAATATGTCTCAAACGGTTTTGTTAATATTTTTGTTCTGGAATAACTTTGCCTCATCTTTTTCACTGAATATTTGAAGATTATCATGCTGAAGTTTCATATTTTCTATTTTCATTTTTCCAGCGGACCATATTCCAGCGCAATTTCCATTGCCTTTCCAGGATGATTCGTATGGATATGTGTCTTAGAAATTTTCTTTGAAGTCTGTGCAAATACTGCCGAATCTCCTAATTCAAGAACTCTTTTTATATTCTTCTGTATCAAATTCACCATTTAAAATGATATATTCAGTACAGTACTGGAATTTTTATGCTTTCAGGATCATGATCTATATTTTGCAATTGTCTTATCAAATTCATTTTCCTTAACCTGAGCTTTTTGTAATTCCACCAATAAATTTAATTCTGTTGCAACTTTGTAAAATCCTTCAAAAGGAAAAACAAACCTTTTCCTCCCGCATCTACAACTCCTGCTTCCTTTAATTTAGGAGAAAGCAGTTCAGATGTTCTTCCACGGCTCTATTAGCCTCATCCATTATTTCTTTTAAAAATATAACCAGATCGTCAATTTTGATGCACATTCATTTGCCTTTTTCAGATATTCTTCTTATAACTGTAAGCATTGTTCCCTCTACTGGCTCACTTACAGCATTATATGCAGTTTCCTTTGCGCTGAAAGTGCCTGTGCGACATCAGCTGATAAAAGCTTTGTTTTTCACCTATACCTTTTTAAGAAACCAGTAATTACCTGAGAAAAGAATTGTTCCGAATTTCCTCTTGCTCCCATAAAACAGCTTCTTCAACTGTATCTATAAAAATCTTTCATTGAAGTTTTTCATTAGTTTTTCCTTCTATGTCAGTTATCATAGAATTTAAAGTCATCGCCATATTGCTTCCCATGTCGCCGTCAGAACAGGATATACATTCAGTTCATTTAATAATTCCTCATGTTTTTATAACCCATTTTTCCTCCACCACTAAATAATACTCTCAGCCTTGGCATCCAAATACTTTATCGCCATTATTCCTCCTAAACACTAATCATAATACTTTTTATTAATTATTTATTTTACATTTTCTAAAAGTTTGCCATTTTCCATCTTTTTCAGTATATGTTCAACAAATTCCCCTTACTGCTCCTGAACCGCCATTTTCTCTGAAATAAAATCTGCAATTTGAATGACTTCATTTACTGCATCTTTTGGAGCTCCTGACAATCCAACCTGTTTCATTATAAGAACATCATTCAGGTCAGTCTCCCATATAGGCTATTTCTTCTTTTTGTCAAACCAGTTTTCATTATTTCTTCTAAAATAACTGTTTTTCAGAAATTTCCTGATACAGATATTTTATTTTCAGTTCTTTTTGCTCTTATTTCAACAAGTTCTGACTTTCTTCCTGTAATTATTCCAAATTCTACACCAAGTTTCTGTGCATTCACTATGACATATCCGTCTTTCACATTAAATCTTTTCAGTTCTTCTCCATTATTTCCTCTGTATGTTCCGCCATCAGTCAGTGTTCCATCTACATCTAGTAAAACTAATTTTATCATATGACACTCCCTAATTATAGATTTTCTAATTATACCATAAGATAAGACAAATATTCAAATTATTTTACAATATTTATATATTTTTCTTTTAAAAGATAATACAAAAGCAAATTCATAAGAGTATTTAATTTTCATTTCTTAAACTACTTCTGTACTGAAATATTAGTACATTAACACTAGCTGAAAGGAGATTTATTTATGAAAAAGAAAATATTCACTTTATTGTCATTATTATTTGTTGCAATGAGCTGTTCCAGACCTCTTGAAAATACAAGCGCAATGATGCTAAAAGAACAGAAAAGAGCAGACTCAGCAGGTTTCACAGGAAGATTTAAAAAATATACTAAAAATGCTGTAGAAACTCAAGATGCATTTGTACAGGTTTATAAAAATACTAAAGATTCAATAGTTAACATCAGGACTAAAAACTGTTGTAGTTGATACTTTATAATCCATTGGAAGAATTACTTTTTGGACGTTCAGGAGGGCAGGAAAAACGTGAATCAGGAGCATTAGGTTCAGGATTTGTAGTGTCTGAAGATGGTTATATTGTCACAAAATAATCATGTTGTAAGCAATGCAGATGAAATTTATGTAAAATTTTCAGATGGTAGAGAATATAGAACAAGACTTGTAGGAACTTCTCCAGAAGTTGATATTGCCGTTCTTAAAATTGAATCTAATGAAAAGTTTAAACCTCTTTGAATTCAGTGATTCTGATAAAATTGAAATTGGACAGTGGTCCATTGCATTTGGTAATCAATGGGATTAAATGATTCCATGACAGTAGGAGTTATAAGTGCATCAGGAAGAAGTTCACTGGAATAGAAGAAATTGAAAACTTTATTCAGACAGATGCCGCTATAAATCAGGGTAACAGTGGTGGTCCTTTGATTGATATCAACGGTAAGGTAATTGGAGTCAATACTGCTATCCTTTCTACATCCGGAGGAAGTGTGTTAGGATTTTGCAATACCTTCAAATTTAGCATCTGTAGTTAAGGATTCAATTATTGCAACAGGAAAATTTGAAAAACCATATATAGGTGTCTGTTTTAAAATAATCTGGATTCTGATAAAATTAAAGTACTGAATATTAAATCAACAAATGGAGTCCTTATTGCAAAGGTTGTTCCAAAAGCGTCCTGCATCCAGAGCAGGGAATACAGACAAACGATTGTTGTTGCAGTTAATGGAAAACCTGTTAATTCTGCAGGAGCTTTTATAGGTGAACTGGCAGCTAAAAGATTGAGAAACAGTTGAATTAAGCATAATAAGAAATTCTCAAACTGTAAAAGTACGTGTTGCATTGGAAGAAACTCCTAAAATGCTCCATCAACAGTAAAACTTGATATGAATATAAAGTGAAATATACAAAAAGAGGCTGTATCAGAAAAAAATTGAAGAATATGAAAACCATATTTATTCATTTACTAAATTTCACTTATACAAAACAGTCATTCATAGAGAAAAGTCAAATTCACCTGATAAATCAGGTTGATGACTTTTTCTAAATTCATTTTCTGTTTTGTATTGTGAAATTATAAATAATCATATATATGTTCTTTACATTATTTTTCAATTTTTCTGAAAATAGTCCTTTTTATATTAATGTTTTTATTACTTCCAGCGCCTTACTGTAATCTGGTTCTGTAGCAACTTCAGGTACATATTCAACATATTGTACAGTACCTTCCTTATCAACAATTACTGTTCCTCTTGTCAATAATCTTAATTCCTTTATAACAAATCCATATTTTAAACCAAAATCAAGTTCTTTATGGTCTGAAGCAGTTAATGCATTTTCAATTCCTTTATCAGCACAGTATCTTCCCAAAGCAAATGGTAAATCTGCTGAAAATTGTTATAAGCTGAACATCCCTATCAAAAATTTTGCAGCTTCCTGGTTAAATCTAGTTAACTGTAATGCACAAACTCCTGTGTCTACTGAAGGAAATACTGAAATTACAACTACTTTTCCTGCATAGTCACTTAGTTTTACTTCACTAAGATCTGTTCCTAAAACTGTAAAGTTTTTAGCTTTATCTCCTTTTTACTTCTTCTCCTAACAATGTTATAGGTTTCCTTTAGATGTTACTACACCTTTTCTTTCTAACATGATTTTTCTCCTTCCATTTTATAACTATCTTTTGTATATATACTAATGTTAGGATTATTTTAATATAAATTTTGATTCTTGTCAATTATATTTATCAATTTATATAAAAGCTGTAGATAATATAAATTTCTCAGCCTAATCAAATTTTTATAATTTATTATTTTTACTTTTTCTTGCCAGACAGCTGCTGGATATTCTGAAGAATTATCCCATGCCCATGCACTATCATAGTAATAATTATTTCCATCTGCATTTTTACGCAATTTTTCTTTATCCTTGAAATGTAGGTAGAATATTTTTATGTACTCATTCACTGCGTTAAGATCTGTTGCTATAATTCCAACTATGATATTTTCCTTTTTCACCATTAATCATCACAATATTTAAATTTTATATCAGCTCTATACTCCCTTTTTCATTCATTTCATAAAATTGATGTCTTCCTACAGGTGAATTACAGTAGAATTTTTCAAGACTTACAATTTTTCTACTTTTTGCTGGTGCAACATTCTCCTGTTTTATACTTTCATTTTTAACTGGAGCAGTTTTTACCACATTTGTCTTAGTGTCTGCTTTCTTCACATTATTTGCCTTTGTTTCCTTTTCTTTACTGTTTCTGCTGATTTAGCATTATTTTCATGCAGGTGCAGTCTTTTAGTTGCTGCAACTGCACTATTTTTAGCAGTTGGTACTTTTTGACCTTTGCTTCTTCTTTTTGTTTCATTTAACTGCTTAGTCTGATCATGTTTAGTTACAGTCGCCTCTGCATAATAAAACCCCGCATTTTTAATGTCTTTTCTATGCTAATGTCTAATTCTTTGTTTCCCAAAACAAGATTCCTGACATTAAAATTAACAAAATATACTTTTTCATACACATTCCTCTAATAATTTTGAAACAAATTCAATAAATATATGGATTATTATAACTCCTATCTATAATATATCACAATTAATGTATTTCCAAATACATTTATTTATTTTGCATTAATTCTTTTAGAATGTATAATATAAAATACATGTGTATTTTATATATTTTAACTTATAATTTACTTTTTATTTTCTTCAGATTTAATTTTTCAGAAATTTTTCTATTATTTCTTCAACCGAAATCACCACGCATAGCAATCATATCAAGTGTCGCTACTTTTGACATTATCATATACTGAATAGGATCAAGTAACTTTTTGTATGTAGGAGACAATGTTGGCATAAACTCTTTTATGTAAGGATATTTATCAATTATTTCTCCTATTACTGTATTTTCAGTTAGTCCATAAGGATTCTCCTTCTGGTCATTTTTTTCAGAATTTTTACTTTCTTCCGCTTTTATATCTGATTTTTGGTCTTTCCCATGTTACCAATGTTCTTTTTCCTTCCAGACCTCTTATTCTTGTAACATCCTGCATCATTTCAAGAACACCCTTTTGAATTTTCCATTTTCATCTCTTACTGCCACATAATAGATATAAATGAATTTCCCATTCATTTCAAGCCAGAAATCCACTTCGTCCTGTTCTCCACTTCGATGCTTCAATTATTTCAAGAACTGAAGATACACTTTCCCTAGGATGGCAGTTTTTCACATCTCTTCCTATCACTCCTGCACTTCTAGGAAATATTCATGTTTTGTATCAGTATAAAACTTAACAATTTCATTTTCATCGACAAACGAAAGATCTACCGGCATATGCTGGAAAATTAAATTTATCTGTTCTAAAGTCAGTTTTCCCTGTTTTACATCAAGTACATCAGATTTTTCCAGAATTACCGTTCATATTGTATTTTTGAAAAGTCCCGCCAGATCACTCATGAAATTTCCTGTCTGTGCAGCTTCAGTATTTACAATTTTTTCAAGTTTTTCTTCTTTTTCAGAGGCAGAAAACCTTCGGGTTTTCTATAAGGAAATATCCTATTTCATCATCACCGCTTCTCATATTTCTGAATTCCTCTTCTGTAATCATCTTTAATGAAGTCGGATATAAAATTTCTTCTTCCTTATGCATTATATCGAGTGTCAGTTCCCATACTATTTCCTGTTTTTTTCAGAAATTCATCTATTTTATCTTCCTGAAGAGTTTTCTCCTTCACTTATATTATCTCTTACTGCATTGTCAAAAGTCCACATTATTCTTGACGGTCTGTCAAAACCTTTTGTTTCAAGTAGCGAAAATAGCTGATGCTGCTTTCTCGCAAGGTGTGTGAGATAAATGTATAAAGTTTGTCATCAATACTCAAAGCCATTTGTTTTTATAAATTTCTTATTTGCTTCTTTTCATTTCTGCAATCAGTTTTTCCTGCTTCATTTTCCTTTAAATAAGTTTTTATTGGATGTCCTTCAGGTAAATCTGATTCTTCCCTTATTATAATCTCATCAAACAAATCCAACTATCATTCATTTTGTCGTGAACCGTAGCATCGTCAAATCCCAGATCTTTTATTTTTGTTCTGAATACGCAAATTCTGCTGGAGTTATCTTTTTCCTTTAAAAAGTTTCCCTTATCAGATTTCGCGTTGTTTCAATGTCTACCGTTCCTTCTATGTAATTTTTAATTTCCGTCATTTTTGTCAATCAGCTCAAAAATTTATGTTTAAATAATCTTTTCATATTCACTTTTTCCATAAAAATACACTCACCTTATATTATTTTTATTAGATACACTATTATTTTATAATAAAAATATTTGATTTGTAAACTTTATTTTTCTAAATTTTAGCATATTTTTCATGATAATGTAACTTATGATACAGGACGAAAAATAAAAACTATATTTAATTTTTATTCAGATTTTACAATTTAAATAATTCATAAATATAGTTTTTCGCATTATTTTTAAATTTTCTAATTATAAACTGATATTTTCTTCAGTTTCAATGTCAAATATATGAGCCTTGCTTGTGTCAAATCTGAATATTTTTCTGTCCTTTTTACCTACAGAATCACTTACTCCTGCCACATTTATTCTGCATGTCATCTGATGTCCGTTCAGTGTGAAATATATATATTCCTCATTTCCCATCTGTTCTACTACGCTTTTCACATTCCCTCTTTTGAAATATTGTCTTCTGAGTCTGCTATACTTATACTTTCAGGTCTTATTCCAAAAAGTTACTTTCTTTCCTGCATGACTTTTTACTTTTTCTGCCTTTTCTCCAAGTATTTCATTTCAGCTCCATTTATATCAACAAATATTTTTCCTTCCTTTTCAATTACTGTTCCTTCCACCAGGTTCATTGTAGGGGATCCTATGAATCCTGCCACAAACTGATTTGCAGGATAATGATAAAGATTTAGCGGTGTATCAACCTGCATTATTCTTCCTGACTTCATTACTGTTATTCTGTCTCCCATTGTCATAGCTTCAACCTGATCATGCGTTACGTATATCATCGTAGTCTTCAGTTCCTGATGCAACTGTGTTATTCTTACACGCATCGATACCCTAAGTTTAACATCAAGGTTTGATAACGGTTCATCAAAAGGAATACTTCAGGTTTTTCTTACCATTGCCCTTCCCAGTGCAACCCTTTGTCTCTGACCTCCTGACATTTCCTTAGGCTTTCTGTCCAGAAGTTCTGTAATTTCAAGTTTTTCTGCAGCTTCCTTTACCCTCTTATCTATCTCTTCCTTTGAGTTTTCTAAGTTTAAGTCCAAATGCCATGTTTTCATAAACTGTCATATGAGGATACAACACTGGTTCTGGAACACCATTGCTATCCCCTCTATCCTTTGGTGGCACATCATTTACAAGTTTTATCTCCTATATAAACTTCTCCTCCTGTTATTTCTTCAAGCCCTGCAATCATTCTTAAAGTAGTTGATTTTGCGCATCCTGAAGGTCCTACAAAAACCATGAATTCTCCATCTTTTATGTCAAGATCTATTCCATGTACTGCTTTGGAAACCATTTTGGATATTGTTTTTCCACTCCTTTTAACACTACTTTTGACATTTTTGTTCCTCCTTGATTATATTATATCTTATAGTATATTTAGTTCTATCTATTATTATCTACTTTTTAAGTATACTTTGATTTTTCGATTTTGTCAATATATTTTGATTTCATATTTTATAGGTGTCTAAAATTAAAAACTAACTTTACTTTTTAATTTTTAAAAACAACCCTGTAATTTCAACAAAAATATTTATATATTCTATTTTTAATTATCAAACTTTTTATTTTTTAATTTTTCCATAAAAAGAATGTGATTCCTATAATTTTTCTTTCCTAAGGATTCATCAAATTCTTCAAGTATTTTTCTGCTTTTTCAGTAAGATTAGTAGGTGTTTCTACCTTTATAGTTATTATTTCTGAACCTCTTCTTCCTGACTGAGTTATTCCTTTTTCCCTCAGTCTGAATACTACCATTCTGTGTCCTTCCAGGTATTTTTATTTTTGATTTTCCGTCAATTGTAGAACTTCAACTTCTCCACCTAAATAGTAGTCATTCCTATTGAATTTCACAGTAGATATCATTTCCATTTTCTTTGTAAATATTTCATGTTCCTTGACAGTAATGAATATATACAAATCTCCATACACCCCTGTCATTTTCTCCCGGCATCTCCACCATCTCTTACAATCAGCCTCTGACCTGTTTCAACACCAGATGGTATTCTTATCTTTCTCGTAACAGTTCTTTTTCCATCCTGTTCCATGACAAGTATTACATGCTTTTTCAGGTATTTTTCCTGTACCATGGCACTGATCACATTCATGCATTACAGTCTGTATTCCAAAAATAGATCTCTGTTGTGTTCTTATATGTCCAGAGCCACTACATTTTATCACATGTTTTCATTCTGTTACCTGGTTCCAGCACCAGAACCATGACATGTGTGACATTTTTCCATTTCTCTATATTTTATCTCTTTTTCACTCCAAATGCCACTTCTTCCAATGTAAGTGTCAGATTATATCTCAAATCGGCACCTTGATGTACTTTAGGCCCCTGATTACGACGACCTCTTCCACCGCCAAAGAAATCCCCAAATATATCTCCTAGATCAACATCACCAAAATCAAAGCCACCAAAGCCTCCACCTTGTCCAAATCCACCAAAGCCAGCCTGCTCCTCCAGGTCCTCCTGGTTCAAAATGCACTGACCATACTGATCATATGCAGCTTTTTCTGAGCGTCAGACAATATTTCATAAGCTTTTCATTAATTTCCTTAAATTTTTCTTCGCGTCTTTCAGCTTCCAGATGAATTAGCAAACTTATCAGGGTGATATTTCATGGCAGCTTTTCTATAAGCCTTCTTCATATCTCGATTCACTTGCATCTTTTGGCACTCCAAGTACTTCATAATAATCTCTTTTCGCTATTTTCATTTATAGAACTGTCCAAACCTTATAACAGTCCTATTTCTCCTTTCCTTTCTTTTTATTCCGCGTTACAATTTTCCGTTAATAACTATTTTCGCAGTAAAAATATCATTTTCCTTTAATTTCATAATTCCTCTTTTCTTCCAGTTTCCTGTACAGTTTGCAAAATCTGAAATTCCAAACCATGGCTCGATACTAATAAAATGGAGCTTTTGGTTTTACTCCAGAAAGCAACAAACGGAAACTTGCTGTAATCCATTGATAGTTCACGTGTACTTTTACTGCATTTTAATGTCACCTTTTGCAGAATTCAGATTTTCAAATATTATGGCATCATTATCAAATATAGTGCCACTCAATTTTATTATTTTTCATTTTTCAGATAATCTTTTCTCTTCCAGTATTAACGCATCATTACTAAGCTGATAAATCTGTGCAGTTTCATTTCTTTCAAATTCAGATAATAATCTTCCAGTTTTGTGTCCTTATTCAGCTCTAATACAAAATGCAGGATGTCCCTAATGAAAAATACATGTCACCTTATGTTTTATTCAATACTTGTATTTTATTTTCAAGACCATGTTATCAGTTATTGTATATATAAGAAAAATCAAATTCAAAAGGATATTTTTCCAATGTTTCTCATTTGAAGAAAATTTAAATTTCAGAAAAATTTTCTCCTTTTCAACTAAATTCAAAATCATTGTTTCTTGCAAACCCATGTCTGTAGTTATTTCATAGTCTTTCCCTTCAAAACATACTTTCCATCTTTTTATTACCCGACAAACGGAAAGTACAGGTAGACTGGCAGCCCAAAATTCTGGGCTGTCTATCCCACATAAATTCTTTCCGTCCACTTTGTAGCTTGAAAGTTCTGCTCCTTTTGAAAGTACTCCTATTTCAACATGCATTTTTAAAGTATTTAGTGTATTTTTCCATTTTAACATCGTCCTTTTATAAAAATTTTACTTTTTCTTCTTCTAATATTCTAGAATATTTCTTATTTCTTTATAATGAATATGTTTTACTTTTGTTTTCACATCTAAAAATATAAACTGCTTCACACTCCCACCAAATCGATTTTATCTGTTGTAATAAGTAAATCACATTTGTAGCACAACAACAATGTGTAATATCACGAATCTTGAGTATAGTGCTTCCAACTTTATCACGATTTGTAGATATCCTCATTTCATTAAAAATGAAAAATAATTCAATCATCTCTTCTCCAATATATCATAAATCCAATCTATTTCATTATATATATATTTGCTTACTAGGACACTGATATTACTACCTTCTCAATTGTTTGGTGTATTTCTTTTTCATTTTCAAAGAGTTCTTCAAATGAGATATTTTATATCTATCATGATAACTTTCTTGTCTCCCACACACATTTTCTTGATAAATCTTTTATTACATCCCTCGTGTCCCAGCTCCCCCATCTTTATAACATTCCTCTGCTTTTTCTTTGAATTTCTACAATTCCAATCTCTTTCAACAGGTAAACCTCCTTAGCAATACTCCAGTGTGGAGGTAATAATCTCCCATAGTACCATCGACCTGTTTAATACCCTAATACGGTTGTGAAATTTTCTATATTTCATATTCACTGCTTTAAATATTTCTTCAACATGTAGGACTATATCTGAAATACTTTTTATATTTTTAAAATATCTTTTTAAATTTATTATGATTTCTAAAATAATATTATAATCTAGATATACATTTTTCATTATAACTCCTATACATTTTTTATACTAAAAGAAAATGAGACTTTTGCTCATCTCATTTCTTTTATAACTTAGCTTTTTCCATTGATTTTTGATTATTAACTGACAATTTCAAAAGTACTACATTTTAGTTAATCTACAACCTCCGCATCCTGAAGACTCATCATTCGCTGAGTTTTCCTGAGCTGAATCTCCACCTTGTGCCTGTTGAGCCTGTGCCTGAGCTTGTGCATCCTAGATCACAATCTTGTTGCAAACTTGAGATACTTTTTGATAATTCTTCGATACCTTTTTCTGATTTCTTCTATATGTCCATCTTTTACCTTTTTCAGTTCTTCTATCTCATCATCAGCTTTTTCAGTTCCCTGAAGTTTATCCTCATTTTCCTTTATAGTTTTCAGTAGCATATTAACTGGTCAGCCTGGTTTTCTAGCTTCAAATAAGTTCTTTAGAACTTAGCATCTTCTGCTTCATGAGCTTTGCGTCTTTTTCATCTATGTCATCTTTATGATAAGTTAGATGAACCTGTAGTGTTACCCTGATTTTTCTTTTTTCCAGTTCCTAAGTCTTTTGCAGAAACAGTACAATTCCGTTCGCATCAATATCAAATGTTACTCTATTTGAGGTATTCCTCTTGGTGCAGCAGGAATTCCTTCCAAGTTGAAATCACCTAATTTATGGTTATCTGCGAGCTCTGCTCTTCACATACAACTATTGCTAACAGCTGTCTGGTTATCTGCTATGTTGAACACACCTGAGATTTCTTTCGACAAATTGTAGTATTTCTTTCAATCATCTGTAAATACTCCACCTGCTGTTTCAATTCTAATGATACTGGAGTTACATCAAGTAACGACATTTTTCACATCTCCATCAATGCTCCACCTGGAATCGCCCTGCTGCAACAACTTCATCAGGGCTTTTGATTTGTTAGGTTCTTTCCTAGTAGATTTCGACCTATTCCTGAAACTGCAGGTATTCTTGTAGATCCTCCTACCATAGCACTTCATCTATTTCATTAGGACTTAAGTTTGCATCTTCTAACGCCTGTTTAACTGGTCCTTTAGTTGCTTCTACTAAACCTTTTGTTAATTCATCAAATGCCGCTCTTGTAAGTTTTTCTCCAAGTGTTTAGGTCCTGCAGCATCCATTGTGATAGAATGGTAATGAAATTTAGGCTCCAATGTTGTAGATAATTTCTTTTCTTGCATCTTCTACAGCATCTTTTAATCTCTGGATTGCCATTTATCATTTCAAATCTATTCCTGTTTCTTTTTAAATTCATCTGCCAGCCAGTCAATAACTTTCTGGTCAGGGGTTGTCTCCTCCACAAATGGTTGTTTCGGAAGTTGATATAACTCCACTCACTCCGTCACCAATTTGCAAATCAGATACGTCAAATGTCCTCCACCTAAGTCAAATACCTAATGCTTTTTCTTCCTTTTCTTATCTAATCCATAAGACAATGCAGCCGCTGTTGGCTCATTTATAATCTCTTTTTACTGTAAGTCCTGCAATTTCTCCTGCATCTTTTGTAGTCTGTCTCTAGCATCTAGTGAAAAGTATGCAGGCACCGTAATAACTGCTTCCTTAACATCTTCACCAAGATAAGCTTCTGCATCCTTTTTCAGTTTTTCAGTATCATTGCTGAAATTTCCTGTGGTGTATAATCTTTTCCATGAATATTTACTTATAGTCTGAGTCCCATTTGTGTTTTATTGAAATTATCGTTGAATCAGATTTGTAATTGCCTGTCTTTAGTAATTTCCCTCACTATTATTTCTCCGTTGTCCTTTTTATATTTACAACTGATCGGTGTAGTTCTTCCTCCATCAGAATTTGGTATTATTGAAAAAGTTTCCACCTTCCATTACTGCCACGCAGCTGTTTGTTGTCCCTAAATCTATTCCTATGTTTTACTCATATTAATCACTCCTGTTTTTATGAATATTTATATATAAAGTTAAAAACTATTTCTTATTAACCGAAATCACCATCGCCGGTCTTATTATCTTCCCTTTTAATTTATAACCTTTTTGAAAAATACTTGCACAATAACATCATTATCCAGTCCATCTTTCTCTTCCTGTCATCATTGCCTGATGTTCATAAGATTAAACTTTACTCTTCACCTGCCTCAACTTCTTCAACACCTTCTCAGATAACATATATTTTAAGTTTCTTAAAATCATATTTACACCTTCAACTAAAAGCATCAAAGTTTTTAGTTTCAGCAGAAGCATTTTTCAGCTCTTTCCAAATTGTCAATATTATCATGAAGTTTTATTATTATTCCTTCTGAAAGCATATTTTTCATTTCAGAAACTTCCGTTTCTTCCTTTAGTAAAGTTCCAAATTCTGCAAGCTTTCTTGTGTAAGAATTTTCCATTCCTGAACTTCAGTTCCAGTTTGCTATTTTTCTTCACGTCTCTCTTCGCTTATTATCAACGTTTTTCATCTGCAGTTTCTTTTTGTTTCATTATCTGTTTCGTTCTCGTTGATTTCTCCGTTTCAATATTTTCATTTTCAAGTTCTACTTTTCATCAAACTCTTTTTCAGCCATTTCCTACCCCTCATCTCCTTCTAGTAATATTTATTTTTGCAATAACTGCTTAACTTCTTCTGAAACATATTCATAAGTCCCACTGTTTCTGAATATTTCATCCGTTTTCGGACCGACTACTCCCATTATTCCACTTGGCATCGCCCATCGTATAAACGGAAAATACAAATGAAAAATCTTCAAGTCCAGCAATATCGAGATCTTCACCAAAGATAACATTTGCTTCACCATCTTTAAAACTGATTTGTCTGAATAAACTGTAGAAATATCTGTTTCATATCTTCAGATTGTTAAAAATCTTACTCTGTCTATTATTTTCATAACATCTGAAGTATTATTTTTCAATTTCAAATTTGAACCACACTCATAATTTCCCCTCATTTATATTTTATCCTCTTGGAAATCTTCCGGTACAAATAAATCTGTATTCATAAAAACTTTTCTAAGTCAGATAAAGTAAAATTTGGACTTTTTCTTATTTCTTCATTTAAAATCACATTTATATTCTGTACCTCCTGTTCTTTAAGAGGATTTTGAAAATATGTTGAGATTTTTAGTCAGAAATGAATCCATAATTATAACAGCCATAATATTTGTATCATTTATATGTACTAGCTGTACTTTTTCTTATTCCTTCCTGCCTTATAGTAGGTTCTAGCACGACTCCCTGCATACTTGCTTATCTTTGACAGTAGCCTGAGTTTTCTTCAAACATCATATCTATCTGGTTCATTTTTCTTATTATATGCTTCCAACTACTTTTAGCCTTTGCTTCTGCAGATATATCCTTATCTTAACAAGTTCCTCCACATATAATTTATATCCTTCACTTGTCGGAATTCTTCCGGAAGATGTGAGTTTTAGCAATCAGGCCCTTATCCTCAAGATCCGCCATCGTATTTCTGTATTGCCGAAGAAACCCCATACTATATTTCTTTCCAGAGTTCTTGAACCTACACTTTCACCGAATTCAAGATAATGCTTTAATGATTGCTTTTTAGTATCAATTGCTCTCTCTCATTCATATTTTGCATTCTTCCTTTGTTAGCACTCGTTTTAAAGGAGTGCTAACTACAGATATATAATATTATATTTTTGAATTAATGTCAAAGCCTAATCTATTTTATTAGAGGTACTGGAAAAATACTATATTTAAAGTTATTACCCTTCTATTATTTTAATCCTAAATTGCAATATTAATTGCGACATTTTACCAAATAAAACTAATTTCATAAAAATTTTTTCAAATGGTGTTGCATAATTCTAAACATTTTCTTGGTCTTGAATTTATTAGCATTAAGTTCTTTATCAGGTCTTCTGTCTCTATTTTTGATATATCGGTCTTCTTTTGGATAAAATTCTCCTCAGAAGACCGTTGCTGCTTTTGTTACAGCCTCTCTGCCAAGAGCAGTATGCATCTGCAAAATAGAAATCTATTCTCATCTTTTCCACCTCTTCCCAGCATGAAAATTCCTTCCCCTGTCTGATGTGAAAGTCTTGAATGCTTTTTGGAATAGTCGATGCTACTGCTTTATTGCTTTGTACTCGACCCAAAAAGTTGGACTAAACTCATACATCCGGAATTATATTTTTCCTGTTTGGATTTCTGTCCAACTTTTTATGAAATTTTTATAATAATCTTTATAAACAGTAAAATAATTTATACATATATGATATAATAATCATTATAAATAAACTCGATTATCTAAAATTTACCAGATAATCAATGAAAAAGAAAAAGAGTGTATGATACTTATATAATTATTTTTCATATATTTATCATACAAGTTTTTAAAATGGCTATTTCAATGAATTCAAAGTAATATTCTCGACAAAGGCAAATTCCCTGAGTGGAATATTTGGAAATCACGGAAATATTCTGATAGGAAATAAGGCTCGAGTTTTATAATGCCCGTAATCCCGAAGATTATATACAGATTCCATGGGAAGAAATAGAAAAAGTCAGAGCACAGCTATTTTTAAGGATAAATATATCAGAGGATTTTTATTGATACAAAAATTCGAACGTATAACTTTGTTGTTAATGAAGCTGGAAAAAACATTAAAAACAATGAGAGATTTTTATAGGGAGATGAAAAATTGTCAGATGTAAAACCTGTACTGTCATTAAAAATATCTTTAAAAGAAAGAAATTGACAGTTCTGAAAAATAACCATATTGAAAAAAATATTCGTTAGTAGTAAAATAATTAAATATAGATAACTTAAATATATAATGTATTTTAAAAATAATAAAATATACGACTGCAAAGGGTGCTTATAAATGATATTTCCTGAAACCATTAAAAAGGGGGATAATGTATTCTTATTCTGTCCTTCTTCACCTATAGTTCCTGAAGAGGATATTGAAAATGTAAGAAAGTTATAACAGATTTGGGATTTAATCCTGTCATTGGGAAAAAGTTTGTATGAAAACTACGGAGGATACATGGCAGGAAAGGCTGAACCGTATTAAAGATTTACATGAAGTTTTTCACGAAAGGATATTAAAGGTATATTCTGCGTAAAGGCGGTTATTCAGCTTCACAGCTTCTAGATAAAAATTGACTATGAGCTGATAAAAAAATAATCCCAAAGTTTTTGTAGGATATAGCGATGTTACAAATCTTCACATCGTATTCAATCAGAAATGTAACCTTGGAACTTACCATGGCCCAATGATTAAATCAAATATGATAAATGACTTCAATGACTATACAAAAACTTCTCTTTGAAGCCTTGGAGAAGCAAGAATGGAAATATGAAGAACCTGAAAATATGCCACTCTCCATTCTTACAAAAGGAAATGCATCTTCCGATATTGTTAGCGGTGTCCTTACAGGAGGAAATCTGGCAATTATAGTAACCACTCTGGGCACTAAGTACGAAATAGATACTAAAAGATAAAAATACTGTTTCTGGAAGATGTTGATGAAGAAACAGGTTCCCTCAACAGAATGCTTACTCACCTGAAATATGCAGGTAAACTTGATGACTGCAAGGCAGTTGTTTTTGGAAATTTTGCGCATGTAAAATACATATACTAAAAGAAAATCAGCATTATGACCTGATGGAACTTTTAAAGGATTTTTTTGCCAACTATGACAAACCTGTTATTTATGGAATGGAATCAGGACATAAAAACCATATATGTTTACATTGCCTTTAGGTGCAGAGTGCAGCTAAATCTTCAGAACAGGAAATATTGAAAAGTAGAATTCATTACTGGTCAGATATAATAAAATTTACAGATACGGAAGGAGAAAAATAATGTTTTTGATATGCATGCAGATTTATGGACAGACAACCTGTGGGAATATGAAAAGGGGAAAAGTGATGTCATAAGAAGAAAATAAAAGACCGATTTATAGAAGGTGGTGTCTTTGGAGGCATTTTCGTAATATATCTAATACTTTTAAAGATTCAAACTCCTGAAGAAACTTTTTCAGAAGCCTCCGTGCAATGAGCGAAGAGCTTTATCATGCAAGGGATTTAGTACATGTCATAAAAATCCTAAGACTTTGAAAAGCGAAATTCATAAATTTGACTACACTTTTAGGAATCGAAGGACTTCCTGAATTGGAGCAAACCTTGACTATATTTTTCCTTCTTGAAAGAATGGGAACAAGACATATAGGACTTACGTGGAATGAGCAGAATGCCTTTGCAACAGGGCAGAGAGGTGATAAAGACAGAGGATTGACTGATTTAGGTGTAAAAAGCTGTTGAAAATCATTGAAGATCTTGGAATTCTTCTTGATCTTTCCCATGCAAATGACAGGACTTTCTGGGATGTTGCAAAACATGCGAAAAACCTTTTTGTTTCTACATTCCAACTCCAGAACTCTTTGCCCGGCAATGAGAAACCTGACCGATGACCAGATAATCTGTATAGGTGAAAGGAATGGAATGGTAGGGATGAACAGCTATCATGGACTTTGTAAGTGACAAGGAAGATGAAAAATCTGGATACATTGCTTAATCATATGGAATATGTCGCATGAAAAATAGGAATTGATAAAGTCGGATTCGGCTTTGATTTTTGCTGAATACTACAATGTACCTGGTGTAGATGAAGATGAAGGTCTGAAAGGCGTTTATGACATATGGAAGTAAAATGTAGCAACAGCCTTTAAAAACGTGGATATTCAGATGAAGACATTGAAAAAGTATCATACAAGAACTTTATTGCTTTCTGAAAGAATAAGAAATGGCGTAAAATAGAAAATTATATAAAAATATTTAATGAACCTAAGTTCTATAAATACAGTTAAAACATATTACATTAAATAAAATACAGATATACGAAAGGATATAAATTATGAGAAAACCACTATAGGAATAACTCTTCCCTATGAACATAACCTGAATCAGAAAAGCGCTTATAAAACAAGTGTTTCTATAGATTATAGCTCGTAGTCATGAATGCGGGAGGAATTCCTGTTGTTCTGCCTGTTCACGATAATATAGAGTTATAAAAGAACAGATTTCACACCTTGACGGACTTCTTCTTTCTAGGAGGAGTTGATTCTGACCCTGCTTTATATGGAGAAGACAGCTTACAGGAAATTGGAGTTATTTCACCTGAAAGGGATAAATTTGAAATCATGCTGCTGGAAGAATATTTAAAAACTGATAAGCCAGTTTTAGCAATATGCCGTGGATTACAGCTTGTAAATATATATTTCAGGTGTACACTTTTATCAGGACATAAAAATATCCTGGATACGCAGATTCAGCACAAACAGAAATGGCACCTCTATTTACCTACCCACAATATTGATATTCTTGAAAAGACAATATTCTATATGAAATTTTGGTGAAAAACAAAGGGTAAATTCCTTCCATCATCAGATGATAAAAGATTTAGCGGAAGGACTTACCCTATTGCAAAATCTTCTGATGGTGTTATTGAGCTCTTCAGAAAAGACCATCCTTTCTTCTATGCAACTCAGTGGCATCCGGAAATGATGGCTGTAAGAGGAAAACGATGAAATGAAGAAAATTTTCAACAAGTTTGTAGAGGCTAGAGTAACATAAAATGATATTTATGAAATATTATAAATCATAAATATCATAATAGCTTAACTATCACTCTTTATATAATTTCTATTTTTCTTTATAGTAATTATAGATTCCTCAAATATCAACTTGCCAACATAAGAGCCCGTCACATGTCCTATTGTCTCCATGTATGCTGCTCTTCCATGAACTGCCATCATATTTTTGTTGCTTCACTTCCTTTTAACGCAGCTTCATATGTTTCTTTTAGAAATTTCTGATGTGTTTTCTCCTCATCTACATTTTCTCAAAAACTCTTTGTAGCAGGAGACAATGAATCTAAAATCGTTTTCTCATTTTCTTTTGAATTTGCTCTTTCTTTTAACTTACTAATTCCATTTTCCAATGCTATTTTCATCTCATTTTTATCCACATCCTTCTTCCTTTAAGGCTTCCACCTATTCCTAATAACCAAAATGAAATAATTGTTCCTAATGAAGAAGGCTGACCTATTAAAAACCATTCCATCTTAAAAAATACTTCCCTAAATCCTTTCTTCAGAAGTTTCTAAATAATCTTTAATCCAGAAAAATCCTTGAACCATTGATATGCCCAATTCCATCTCCAAATTACGTCTAAATCAAGCAAGTAATCTCTATTTTCTTTTTACTAACTTGAATATATTTTTCTGTAATTAATTTAACATCATCTCTATTCATGACTGCTTATCCTCCTGAAATTACTTTATTTACATTAGTATAAAATGGTGTACTGCTTCTTTCAATAATAATTTTTAGTTTCTCATTCAATTTAAAAATTGTTATTGATAATCCCCCATTTCATAGAAGTAGCAAATTCTCCTATATGTGGTTTTATTATTTTTACATTTTTCTTTTAAAATTTTATAAATTTGTTATATACAATGTAAAGTTCTTCTAAAGGAGTTGCACCTAATCCGTTTACAGTTACAGAAACTTCATCTTCTGATTTCAGTCTCAATTTTTCATTTATCTTGGAAAATATTAAATCTGCTATTTCATCTGCTTTTAGCATGTCTCTTACTCAATTCTTGTTCTCATGTATTCCCATACCCATCTCTATTTTTATTTTCTTCTATACTGAAAGTAGGTTTTCCAACTTCAGGAACAACACATGGCGACAAAGCTACTCCCATCGTTTTTATATTTTCCAAAGCATGCTGAGTAATTTCAGCAACTTCTGATAACTCTAATCTCATCTGCAGCTGCTCCTGCGATTTTATAGGCATACAACATTCCTGCTACGCCTGTCTTGTATCTCATACGGTGCTGAAGCAACATCATCTTTAACTAATACATTAGCAGTTTTTATATCCTCAAAATCAGCTAATTCACATGCCATATTAAAATTCATCTTGTCTCCCCCATAATTTCCGTAAAGACATAAAACTCCTTTTCCAAAATCACACGCTTTTATCATATCAAACATTTTCTGGGATGAGGGTGAAGCAAATACATTTCCTATTGCACATCCATCAAGCATCTTCTCCTACATATCCTAAAAATGTTGGAAGATGTCCGCTTCCTCCGCAGTAACAATTCCTACTTTATTTCTTTTTAGGATTATCCTTTCTTACTAATACCCTGATATCGTCATTCAACAACTGTATTTATCACTATGAGCAGCTACTATTCCTTCTATCATTTCTTTTACAAAATTTTCAGGTTCATTTATTATTTTTCTTCATAATACAATCACCTTTCCTAGTTCTTTTTCTAATTTTTCCGGATATTTCCAACTTTTCCAGTTCTTCTGGAGAAAAACTGTCCGGTTTCATTGCCTTTATTTTATTAATAAAGTGTAATAGTAAACTTCGCCAGTTCTTCTACATACTGTGCTCTCAAAAAGCTTCATACATATCTGTACCACAAGCTACAACACCAAGTGTTTTTCAAGTAAAAATATATCTGCTCTTTTACAGGTTCAATTACACTTTTAGCCAGTTCCACAGTTCCAGGTCTCGCATGGTGCTACCGGTACAACAGCATCCTTGTAACCCAAATGTTGCAACCTCATATATAATTGCCGGTATAGGTTTATTTAATACTGCAAAGGAAGTTGCCATTTTTGAATGAGTATGAACAATCGCCATTATATCTTCCCCTGTTTTACAAACTTCTAAATGCATCATTGTTTCACTGATGGTTTTCTGTTATTTTTACTTCTATTAATTCCCATCCACCGTTAATCACACATATCATCTCACCGTTAATTTCTTCTCTATTTTACACCTGATGGCGTAACTACTACATATCCTGTTTCTTTATCCCTTATACTAAAATTTCTGATTTATGTTTGCATAGTCTAATCTTTGTCCATCCTGTGCCGCTTTTATGACTTCTTTTCAAAGAAATTTCCAACATCTATATCACCTTCTATTTAAATTTATTATTGATTTTTGTCTTTTCATATTTTTACAAACATATAGAACAATCCAAAAATAATACTAATGCTATAATCTCGTATTTAGCTGCCAGTCCATTTGCTACTGCCCATCTGAAACGGAGCTACGCCAAAAATATGTTATCATTTGTCCAGTCGGTATTTCTGTTTTGCTTTTTGTTTTAGCAAGCTCAGTTGCATATGAGCGAAACTACGAAAACCAGTAACAAATTGGAGATATAAAATACTTAAATTAACATTTTTAATAGATTCTTTTTGAAACAATCATTGTGGTACCACAAACTACTATCATTTACTATTCCTGCCAGCGGTAATACATTACTTATTCCATTTTTGAAAGCACAACAGCTAAAACCAATTTATAGGAACTAATAATATGGCAACAACCCATAATTCAGATCGTCTGCCATAAATGACCAGTCTAATCCAATATAGAGTTTCTCTATCTTTAAATTTATTTTCATAAATTTATGCAGCATCTGTAATTGGAGCAAGAGCTGCATAAATAATTTAGCTACCATAGAAATACAATACTAGAGTTGTTCCTACTTTTATAGCCACATTTAATGTATCTTTTACAGAATAACCTGCAAAGAATTGCTATAAGTCCACCTATAATGAATCCCATAACGTTATTTTCTCCGAAAATTCTATTTTATCTTTTAATTTATCTGCATTTTGCATTTTCTTTTTAAATAGAGGAATGTAGTCTAATAACTTGTTCACTGGTTCCATTATTACACATTGGAGTGTCATATAATGAGTACAAGTAACCCCTGGTATTCTGTTATTTCCTGAGTTCTTTGAGTGCTTCTCCTATTTTTAATTCAACTAACCTGAATTGCTGCGCAACAAAACCAATATAATATTTCCAGATTGTCGCCACCATTGTCGCTGATTTACCCCATGCATTCCATAACCACATTCAATATATCCGTCTGTTTAAAGATAAGCATTAGAAGATTAATACCCATCTATGGAAAACATAAATAAAAGCAAGAGCCATGCCCAAGCAATTGCTGACGATCATGACCATCCTACATCAATTATATTTAATTGATTCTGTCTTTTCTACAAAGCTGAGGCAACAGGGCTTATAGTGTCAAACTATAAAACCTAAGACTACATTCATTCCAGTAAGCAATTCCCCAATCAAGTCCAGCTATCGTTTTAAATTTCTATTTTATTATTAATCCTATTATTATCATTATTACCGGTAAAAAGATTGCTGCTCCCAATCTAAAATATAGTTTTAAAATATTTCAAACATTTTATTACCTCCAAATCATCTAATATTTCAATAATTTTTTAATTTCTCAAACTCTCTGCCATTCCCATTCCTGTCAAAAATTTAATTCATTTATCATTGGTTTGTCAAAAGTTTGAGAACCTGAACGATTGTCACATATACATCAACTGGTCTATTATACTTTCAAAGAGATTTTATATCAACTGCTTCAACTGTTGCTTTTTATCCTTCATCTTCCAACATACTGTTAATTTTTGAAAGCAACTGTTGTGATGTGCTACTCCTGATCCACACGCTACAACTATTCTTTTCATATAAATTCTCCTAATTTTATTATTTTATTCTCCAAAATTTGAATAAAATAACCCTTCAGTTCTTTTAATACCTCATTTTCATCTTCTCCATCTATTTCTATTTCAACTTTTTGTACCATACTTTGCTCCAAGTTTTGCAAAATCCAAAAACACTTTTATTCTCTACTTTATTGTCACCTACTTTTAAATATAGCTTTGATTTATACTTTGATATTACTTTATTAATATTGTGAAAGTGGTCTTGCATGTAATCCTGTTTTATTCTTAACTACTAAAATTTTTATCTCTATCATTGCCAATCACCTTGTATCTAAAATATTTTACTCAATATTCTTAAATATTATCTTTCTTTATCTGATGCATTTTAATACTATTATAAACTTCTTTCTGTTCTCCAGCAGAAGGGCATTGAATTTTGTTAATAGTATTTACCTGTTCTTCCTTTTTGTACCAGTAAACTATCAGATATTGGCTGATGCTTCCAGATCCATTTTCTATCGCTAACATATCCTGAATAATTGAATAACTTAACTGTTACAATTCCTTCTTCGTCAACATATTCTTGGATCCGTATGAGGAATCGCAATCTCATATTCTCCAAAATCTAAACCTGTAGAGTATTTTTCTTCTCTTTTCCAATAATTGAATCATCAAATCCCTCCTTCACATATCAAGTAATATTTTGGATATTTTAGAAAGAAAAACCTTTCTGTCATTTGGCATTAAAATCTAAAATATATTTTCCTCTTTTAAAATAATTCTTCATATCCTATTCCTACTACATATTGTCGGCTGAGAAAAATATCTCTACTATTTTAATATTTTATCTCTTGTTTTCATTGTTTTAGTCATTTTATCTTTTATATTTATAATTTTGCTTACTTTATTAGTCTTCCTTTTTCTTTATCCTTTATAGCAAAAAGTATATATATTTTATTTTATTTCCATTAAGTTTCAAGAATATAGTCAATTAAAATTCCTGAAGTTTTGGGAACACGTAGCATCATTTCCTTGCATGCGGTGAGTTTATACCATTGTGTGGCCATCATATGGGATGTGTGATTCTTCAATATATCCAGAGATACTCTTAGTATATGAGCTTTGCTATATACTCTCAGGAATATTACATAGTGGTTTACTTTATGGCATCTTCCACATGCTTTTAGCTTCATGTCACAATATTCTGAGTCGTACTATATGTCTTCATTATACTTCGACAGTATCATTAATACTGCTCTTTCATTTTATTCTCAAGTTTTCACAATTAATCCTGTGTATTACTGTTTCTCTCATAATAATTTGAGATCAATTCAGTTGGCATGCAAAACCTTTTTATTATTAGGGAGTAAAACCAACACATCCAACATCTTATCGTCCATTGTACATTATCGGATTAACTTTAGTACTGGAATATTGTCTGAAATTTATCCTCTATATCCACTCCTGTAGTAATTATATAATTTATATATATTCTTCTGCAAGTATCTTTGATTTTAAAATGAGATTATTGCCGAAACTATTTTCTACATTAAAACATTGAAGACATAATGTCATCTACTCAACATTTGTGAGAAATTCCAGCAATCCCATCGTACTCACCACCACTCTCTTTTACTTTTTATATCATTACTTACAACTCTCCATTGAAACCCTGAAAGGAAGCATTACTAAAATATTTCTCTCATCTGGAATATCTTTTTATAATATTACTAAAATATCTCAATGATTCTTTTATTAGAAAGCAGAATAAATGATTTTTGTAAATTTTAAATCCTGTATAAATCATTTTAGAGCATAAACCATATCACCCTATAAAATAAAGGTTTTAAATGTTTGTTCAATATTCAAATAACAACAGTTCGTCTATGATATATTCACACATCTCAATCTGCTATTTATGTTTTCACAAATTTCTGCTTCAGCTAGATATGTCTATTCATCCAATTTTCATAAAATTTGAGAAACCTTTATTATGCTAGGTTCTCCCAACTATCAAATCAAGTGCTATAAAAGTGTCCTGCTCGTCATCATTTCGTCCAATTTTGTGTGTGATTTCCTCTATTTGTATCCTTGTATTCGTCCCAATCCTTTATTATTGAGACTCATCAACACATATAAAATTAATAATTTCGTCATGAAAAGTGGAATTGTAATAGAATAATATCATGAAATTACTGTTTTATAATTCCTCATCTGTTGCTGAGCAAATTTTAGAATCAGTTAAGATCTAATAAATTAGCTTATCTACTTTCCTTATATTTGGGAAAGTTTCTTCAAAAATTTCTTCTATTTTAGTCCTATAATTTGTCTATTTTCTTTGTTTCAATCTTTAAGCATTCAGAGGTTTCAACTCTATATTTTCATTAAGTTTTGATGTTTCCCTTCAAGTATTATTCCTTTAGTACTTGAAAGACATCTTTTCTTTTAAATTCTATAATATTCAAATCATTGGCATTATAGTAGTTCGTGATGTACTGAATCGGTTCATTAAATTTGATATATTTGGTAGATGTAATCAATAGCAATTTTATGAGTTTTCTTTCAATATCTATAGATCTGGCCTCTTTAACCATAATCTTGATTTTATTTATTTTATTGTCACTATCTGACTCTGAAATGTCTACTGATTTGTTTCTCATATATAGGTTTAATGTTACATTGATAAAAACAAAATTGATTTTGTCAATATCATATCGTGGCCATTCTCTCCAGAAATATCAAATTTTTCTTTTAATTTTCTTTAATCGATACCTCTTCTCCAGAAGATATCTAACATTTGTATCTCTGTTATTTAACATACACAATCCTCCTTAATTAAGTTGGCTCTACGCAATATATAACCCATGTGATAGCTATTTCAATATTAAGCTTTCTGAAACTTTTATTGAAAAATATATCCAAATTAAAAAGTCATCTTTGCGCTATCAACCATGTAGAAATGCTTTTGCTTCATGAAATATTCTTTATTGTTAAATTTTGATATATCTTTCTTGAAGATAAAAATTCTTATTCTAGATATACTAAAAAGATATTCTATAAGCAAACAGGGGATAACAATGAAAGATAAAAGAAAGAAAAGATACATAAAACACAATGCTCTTAGACAGACGGATAAAGCATAAGATTCCATATACTCCACACTTATGAATGGAGTGAAGATAAAAGTGGCGGGCTTGGAGTTGCCGAACATTTTCCTGAACCTGCCAAGAAAAAGCACTTTTAAGACTATTGTATTGAGGGAGCAAGTCGCTGTATGTCTGTGTAATTCATGGTGAAGCTCATCTGGATTTGAAGAAAAGTTGCGAAAGCATACAGGTGAAAAGAATATTGACCCTTCTTCCCTTTCTTAGAACTTGAAAAGGAAACAGGATATGACCGAGGTGGCTGCTCTCCTGTCGGAATGGATTATATGATACATGATGTGGAAGCTACTGCGCAAGATATGTGCTTCAGCAGGAAAAGGAGGTTTACAGATGGGAAGTTGACGACTGATTCATATACGGGACAGGAAAGTCACTGAATTGAAACTCTGAGGAAGAACCCTAAACACAGTAGGAGTTTCTCCCACGTCACTTAATAACAGCGACATTTCCATTTTTCCCGATGCTCATAAATAACTATACTAATTTTTCTTAACGAATTCGATTTTAATTTCATTGCTCCAAATCCATCAATTTTACAATCAATATTATGAATTCCGTCATCCTATTAATCTGATATTTTTACTTTTTGTCTCTTCCAGATCATTTGATGCACTCTTTTTACTTTTAAGTCTTTAATTATTGTAACACTTGTCTCGTCTGTGTGAATATTTCCATTTGGTATCCTTTGTAATCTTCTTCATTTTCACTACTTCTTTCCAGGTGTCACTCATACATTCGGCAGACTAAACGCCACCTCCATCCTCGTATGTATTATACAGAGCCACATTTTCGGGCATTTGTACAAACCTCATTATTACTACTCTTCTCAATTTTAAGATTTGTTGTTTATTATACCATGGTGTGATTTTTCATGTTGTTAATTATACCTCGGGATATGTTAATATAATTATAGAATCTTATTAACGGCCAGGAGAGTAATACAATGAGTTCAAATAAAATTTTGAAAATATGTATTGAATAATGGGGTAGAAATTAAAAACAGGCTTTGCAGTAGCTCCTATGATGCTATTCATTTGCAATGAAGACGGTACTTTTTCAGTGAAGATTTTAGGTTTGATGAGTAAACGTGGGGGAAAAATAGGAATGTTCATAGTGGAAGCTGCTTTGGCTGCTGATGGGGAAAAGATCATCTGGCTGAAGACAGTCTGTTTAAAGCAGCAAATGAAACATATCACTCGCTTTTAGTAGCGTAGAAATTTTACAGAAAACAGGAACAAAAGTTATACATTTCAGATACATCATGGAGGAAAGGCCTGCAATCCAGCAGTAAATACCACAGATAGGTAATAGCTCCAAGCTAAGTAGATGAGGACAGAGCAAGGGAGACAGTACAGAAATCAATAATTTATAAAGGCATTTGCAAATGCTACAGATTGAAGCTATTCAGTGGCATTCTGACGGAGGACTCATGGGGCAAACAGATATCTTATCCAGTGTTTTATTCAGACACTCACATGAAGAACCGATCGAATGAGTGAAGTGCATAGAAAGAATGAAATCGTTCTTTAGCTACAGAGATGAAGTAACAAAGCGCAAAATACAACATAACGCCGATAGAATATAATAGGATACCAGTTTTCTCACCCGGAAGAACCGGTGAGAAAATGGTTTGACAACGATTGGAAACTTCGCATTGATCGACGAGCCAGTACTACGCCACATAGTACCTTACATGTTTCATTACTAGATTTTCTACATAAACGCCACCGTGGTGGAGATAGTAGCTCGCTAGCAAAACCTGAATCATGATAGGAGAAATGGAAAGTCTCCTTTTAATTGAGCTTGGAAATCTTATACTGCTGGACCAGATCAAACAAAGCGTTTTAACATACTGGATGGGCAGAGAATCTACAGGCCTTGGAAAAACTGCTGGCTATCAATCCTAATATTGGGAACACTACGAAAATAGGGAAATGAATTGAGACTGAACTGATCTGGATAGGTGCATACATGACTAGGTAACTTTATGGGAACGTGCCAAAGAAGAAAGTCCGTTGGTTGCCTCCTTTAAAAGATATAATACTATCGTTTAATGCAAAATATTTATAAAATTAATTGTATTATCCTCATTTTAATTATAGTATATAACAATGAAGTAGTTGAACTAAAATAAACATTTATAATTAGAATTAAGTCCAGTTCTAAATTTTATAGATTTGGGATCCTTTTATACCTATATAATTTCTATCATATTTCTAAAGACTCCTTTATTACTGCAAATCTTTTATCCACCACTAGTCACCATCAGTCTCGATCCTTTGATAATCTTTTGTATTTTTCAATCGTCATTTATTCTTTTATTTATCTTCTAACATTTCAAATTATTTATAGCTAGTACGTACCTTTATAATTTGCACAACTAGTTTAATGTTCAATTATCATCTAATTTCTTCACTTGCTTTGACATGTTTCCATAATGGGCCAGCATCGCCTGAAATTCTATAATGATTTATAACATTTTTCAGAATATTTTTCAATAAAAATTTCAAATAATTTTATGAGACATCTGAATCATTTTGACATGTATAAACTGATGTATAGACATTCCTAAAGCATTGTAATTAATCTTTATTGTAAAATATATCTATAACTCCTGATTCTTCAAGTTTTATAATCACGCTGTGAAATAGCAGGTGCTGACATATTCACAATTTGTGCTATTTCTTTGACTTTTTATACAGCTATTTTTCTTTTAATAAATCAACTATTGTCTTATCTACACTGTCCAATTTTTCTCCTTCTTCTGAAAATAAAAGCAATTTTTCATTTTGCTTTTTAAAATTATTTCACGAACAAAAATAGTGATATAATTATATCATAATTTAATTTGAAATTTAATTAAATTTTCAAATATATATTTAGGAGGATTTATGGAAAGTAACACAAAATAAGAAATGCAACTTTAAAATTAAAATTATGGAGGAAAAACTTTTCTAATTGATCCAATGTTATCAAAGAAAGGTGAATTACCATCATTCGCACCACCAATAGCACCTATGCCAATGTCTGCAAAATACTGCAAAAAATCCACTAGTGGAATTACCAATGTCAGTAAATGAAATTTTAAAAGGAGTTGATGCAGTGATTGTAACACATTTACATACTGACCATTGGGATTTAGCAGCTATTCAAAACTATTGATAAAAATATAACTTTGTTTTCTCAAAATGAGAACGATGATTACGTGAACAAGGATTTAAAAATGTCTTTATCTTAGGAGAAAACATAAAATTTGGTGAAATTACAATGACTTATGTTGAAGGGCAACATGGGAGTACCCCTGAATTGCTTGAAAGAGCTGGAAAAATCCTGTGGGGTTATATTTCAGAATAAAAAGGAAAAACTCTTTATCTATCAGGCGATACTGTGTGGTTTAGTGGAGTTGAAAAACATTAAAACAACATAAACCTGAAGTTGTCATTATTAATGCAGGAAACAATCAATTTATAGAAGGCGGTCCATTAATTATGGGGAGCTGATGATGTTTAAAAGTACATAAAACTTTACCTGAAAGCACAACTTATGGCAACACATATGGAAGCTGTAAACCATGCATATCTGACACGTAAAGAATTAAAAATTTTGCCATTAAAGCATAATTTTTATGAAAAATTGAAATATTCCTGAAGACGGAGAAACTCTCGAATATTATAATCAAAAGAATAAAAGATAGATATGAATAAACAGAAATATTATTACAATATAAAGTTAATATTATTCATAATGATTTGCACAGGCAATAACTACTATGCTTATTTCTGTCAGTTTTATATATAAACCTGTGCTTATCTGTAATTCTTCTGCTCCAGCATCCACTCAGTTCATGCTTTAAAAGGCTCAGGCTTCCTATCCTTCATTGCCATTCCTTTTGATGTCTTTTTATTATTTCATTTATTTTTGACTATATCCTGTTTTTGCCATTCTTCATATTGCCCCCATGCAATATCTGTCCATCAACAAATTCATTATTCCACCTCAATTATATCATGTATTTGTTTTATTCCTCGCTTCCGCTTCCGCTTTCACTTTTAACAGTTCATATAATACTTTATTTGACATTATATAAAGATTTTCCATCAAATTGTTATATTCCTCTTCACTCATCAGTACCATTATTTTGTCATCTTGTTATAATGACTGTTTTCATTATCATCAGTTGCCTTATCCAATATTTTAAAATTGTTTCTCACATTTTGGAATAATTTGTAGCTATCATACTAATCACCTCTACTTACTGTACAATATTTTTGACAAATTTTCAATTATAATTTCTCTTTTGCAATGAAAAAGACATAATTTTTCATAACAGGACAGCTCCATTTCTATTCCTTTTCAGGACAGGTCATACCCCTATTCATTACGTAATTTTGTCATAATATCCATAACATCTATTGTATATTCCAGCTTCATTTTATTAATTCCTGTTTTTACAGATTTCTCCATGTTCTGAAGTTCATACTGAAGTGCATTGGCTGTCATTCCTGCTGTAATTTTTCAATTTCACCGGTTTCGGTATAAACACTATTTTAGCCTTATCAGCCCTTGGATATTCGTAATTTCTATATATGCCCTCTACATGCAATCACAACTCTTTTTGGCTGTTTGGAATGAAGTGTAAGCGCTGATTGTTGACATCTGCTGTTCCTTGTTCATCATAATTATACTGCCTGTTCATCTACTCCGGTTGGTGCATACTTAACCTCCGAAAGCACATTATCAGGTTTTGAAGTCATAAACAGCCTTGTAATGGAAATGGCATGAAACTCCTATCGAGCAGTGCCCTCCTGCCAGATTTCTGTTAGAAAATCGTTATTCATATTGTATTCCTTGTAACTTCCAAAATTAACCTGTACTCATTCTTACATCACCCAGTTTACCTGAGTTTACAATTTCTGAAAAGTACAGTATAAGGGGCATATTGAAATTGTCATTGCTTCTCCGAGAATAAGATCCTTTGCAATTTTTACTGTTTCTTCAAGTTCTTCTCGCTGTTTAGTGTAATTGATTTTTCACATAATACATGCTTCATTTTAAGTGCTTCTATCATAAATTTTATATGTGTATTGCTGAGGTTGTTGTAATGTCAAAATTATATCAGTTTCTTCATCTTTTTAAACATATCTTCTATTTTATCATAAACTTTTTCAACATCATATTTTTCCCAAAAATCCACAGCCTTGCTATAGCTCTTGTCATTTGCTACTGCATGAAGTTTCTTCCCCATTTTTCAAGTGCCTGTGCCATCTCATTTGTCAATTACCCCTGTTCCAAGAACATGGCCCATTTAATTCTTTTTCTATTTTTCTTCCATACTTATCCTCCTCATAATAAATTTATTATTCCACCTCAATTATATCATGCTATTTATATATTTTCTATTTGACATTCAATACAATTATCACTTTTTGAAACACAAAGCTTTTCATTCCATTTTATATGTCGTAATATATTATATAATTTGTGTATAGAGCTATTTTTAAAATTTATCCTATCATTTTCCTCTATATTTCCACAATTTATACCAAAAAGGTAACTATATAACAAAAAGTGCATTCTTGCCATTTGTTTCATTATGTTATAAAAATAAAACACATAAAAAGAAAAAGGAGGAATCTATATGAAAAATTATTCAATAGGAATTGCGGATGGAGCAAGAACAGAATTCCATCAAACATTAGGATTAACAGGAGCGGAAGTAAGTTTTAACAGTTTACCTGCAGGTGTAAGCGTTCCATTTGTTCATTCGCATAAAAGAAAATGAGGAAATATATATAATTACAGAGGGTAAAGGTACTCTGACAATTGATGGTGAAGTTGTTAAAAATAAAAGGAAATGTAATTAAAATATCTCCCTAGTGGTAAAAAGACAATTTGCAGCCGCAGATGATGAAGGTATCAGCTATGTATGTGTTCAAGTAAAAGAAAATTCATTAACTTCATATACTGAAAAATGATGGCATTGTATATTAATAGGGTTTGTCTCAAAAAGAAAATTTAAAAAAATAATGTGGGAGCTGTATTTTTGAATTATTTAAAATTTTAAAAATTTTGAGACAGCTCTTTTTGTACTCACTTAAAGTATCATATGATGATATAATGAATACAAAATGAATACAGAAGGTGATTTTATGAGAAAAAAATATACAGAATGTCCAGTTGAATATACTGCTTCATTAATAGCTAATAAATGGAAAAATACTAATATTGAGGGATTTATTAACTGGTACAAAAAGATATAATGAATTAACAAAAATCTATAGTCGGAATCAGTGCAAAAGTTTTTAACTGAAAATTTAAAAGACAACTTGAAAGTGATGGAATAGTTGTAAGAAAAAGTATATCCAGTTGTTCCACAAAAAGTAGAATATTCTCTTACAAAGAAAGGTAGTGAACTAAAACCCATTTTTTTGATTTAATGAACGAATATGGAAATAAATATAAGAAAAATAAGTATACTGCACCCAAAATTTTTGTACACCCTATAAAGTGATATTACAAATTTTAGCTAATATCACTTTTAGTTTTAAACTATAACCCTGTTTCCAAAAATTCAATTTAAATCTCCTAATCTCTTCATCTGCTTCCCTCATCTGTGAATCATTTTCGTGAATTTTTCCATCTTCATCCACATATCTTACAATTTTTCCATTAGAATCAAAATAATATCTTAGTTTCATAAATTCCAAGAACTTTAGAGTTATCTGTCCATATAATATGTTCTGTAGATATTAATTTACTATATATAAAAGTAAACTCTATTATTTTTTTAATATAATATTCCTGTATTCATTTCCTGTTTCCAAAAATAAAGATGGCTCACTATTTTTCAGTACATTTGCCTTTATAGTAATAGCTGACTTCTCCTACAGCTCCATCATCTACTTCTTCTTTTCGTACTATCCAATTTCTCTTTATCTGTTCTATCTTTTTCATTTCCTTATTTCCTGTACTACAGAATTTACCTAGTTGCTGCATTCACAACAATATTACATGAAAAAAACATAACATAAACAATACAAAAATTCATTATTTTTCATAACAGAACATCTCCTTTTTATTTAAATATTGAACATCATCAACCAATTTACAATTACCTTTTTATTCGCTATTCTTCTTCAGGATAGGTCATTCCCCTCATTCCTTACGTAATTTTGTCATAATATCCATAACATCTATCGTATATTCAGTTTCATTTTGTTGATTCCTGTTTTACAGACTCTTCCATATTCTGAAATTCATACTGAAGGGCATTTGATGTCATTCCTGCTGTGATTTCTTCAACTTCACCAGTTTCCGTATGAACTATTTTTAGCCTTATCAGCCCTTGGATATTCAGTGATTTCAATATATGCTTTTTCACATGCAATTACAACTCTTTTGGCTGTTTTGAATGAAGTGTAGAGCTATCGTTGACATCTGCTGTTCCTTGTTCATCATGATTATTCCCACCTGCTCATCTACTCCTGTTGGTGCATATTTTACCTGAGAAAGAACATTGTCAGGTTTTTGAAGTCATAAAAAGCCCTTGTAATTGAAATGGCATAAACTCCTATATCAAGCAATGCACCTCCTGCCAGATTTCTATTAAAAATCTGTTACTCATATCATATTCCTTGTAACTTCCGAAATTAACCTGTATCATTTTTCACATCGCCCAGCTTACCTGAGTTTACAATTTCTGAAAGTTCAGTATAAAGCGGCATATTGAAAATTGTCATTGCTTCTCAAGAATAAGATTTTTCCTTTTGCAATTTTTACTGCTTCTTCAAGTTCTTTCACTATTTAGTGTAATTGATTTTTCACATAATACATGCTTCCCATTTTTAAGTGCTTCAATCATAAATTTTTATATGTGTGTATGAGGGTGTCGTAATGTAGATTATATCAGTTTCTTTGTCTGTAAACATATCTTCTATTTTGTCATAGACTTTTTGAACTCCGTATTTTTCTGCAAATTCCACAGCCTTTCCATGTGTCCTGTTTGCTCACTGCATAAAGATTTTTCCCATTTTTCCAGTGCCTGTGCCATTTCATTTGCAATTATGCCTGTTCCCAGAACAGCCCATTTTAATTCTTTTTCTATCTTTTCTTCCATAGTTATCCTCCTCGTAGCAAATGATATCTCTATTTCAATATAAAATTAATATTATTCATAATGATTTGCACAGGCAATAACTACTATAGCTGTTTCTGTCAGTTTATATATAAACCTGTGCTTATCAGTAATTCTTCTGCTCCAATATCCATTCAGTTCATGTTTTAAAGGCTCCGGCTTCCCTATCCCTCATTGCCATTTCTTTTAATATCCTTTATTATTTCATTTATTTTTAACTATTTTTATCCTGTTTTTGCCACTGGATATATTCTCTTCCCAAGCCTCATTATTCCAAATTAGATTCATTATTCCACCTCAATTATATCATGTATCTGTACATTTCCCCTCTACTTCTTCTTTTCTTTTTTAATAGTTCATTGTAATATTTCTTATTTGACATGATGTAAAGATTTTTCCATCAAAGTTGTTATACTCCTCTTCACTCATCAGTACCACATTTTTATCATTTTTCTTGTTATGATGACTGTTTCATAATCATCCGTTGCCTTATCACAATATTTTTAAATTGTTTCTCACATTTGAATAATTTGTAGCTATCATTTAAAATCACCTCTTTTTATTGTACAATATTTTTGACAATTTTTCAATATATTTTATCTTTTTGCAACGAAAAGCTTTTTCGTTCCATTTTTGTTTCATTTTGCAACATACGCCAAATTTATGACTGCATTTTCTATTTAGTCTTCATCTTTCTGATATTGCGATACTGTTTTCCCTGTCCATTTTTAAATGCCCGATAAAAGGAAGAAGTTTCACTATATCCAACCAGATAGGCTATTTCATCTATTGAAAGTTCCTTTTGCTTCCAAATAGTTGAAGGTCATCATTTTTGAATATCTTTTTACCATCTGATTGAAACTGGTATTTTCTACTGACAGATTTCTTTGAAGGTCCTTCCACTTATCCCAAACTCTTCATACATTTTTCCAGTCCAAAACTGCCCGCTCGAATAAGCTGAAAAAGTTTTTCTGGAACTCTGCTTGCAAAAGTTTCAAATGTCTCACTTTCCATTTCTGCCAATTTCTGCTTCAATTGCGGTTCCAAATATTCCACCATTATATTATTTGCTGTCAAAAATGGCTTTTTAAATCTTTCATGCTAAAAATGACTTCATTTTGTTTTGCTTTTATTTATCGTAGTGTTTATCTCTTTTGTCAATAATTCACCATACTCAAAAAGGACTTGTAACACTTACTGGAGATATTTCCTTTCCAATTCCTTTATTCAATAAATTTATCAACATAAGCTGTTCATTCAAGACCGCAAAACGTGGTAATTGTTTTTCCCTTTGTTCAGTACTGAACTTGAACTATTTCTTCAAATTCTTTAATTTCTAAAGATACAGGTCCTATTAATTTTTATATTTTTGCCAGCCTTTTTAAACCTTCAAGTCCATTTTTGAAGAAAGTGCTGCAAAAAGATGGAATAAACACATTCAAGTTATCAATATTGCTAATCGCTGAAAATTTGCTCATCAGTAATGACTTCATCAATTTTTTTTCAAAAATAAATAATATTCCTCAGTGGAAAACTGAATTTCCTCTTTCCACAAAATATTCAGGGTATTCCCGTTTGTTCAAGAATATTTTCAATTGATAATCCAATACTCTTTAAAAAATCCTGAAATTGCTTTGGCATAGTTATTTTTCATTTATTTAACCCCTTATTTAAAAACTATTTTATATCCCTAACCCATTAATTTTTCATAATTTTATCAAAAACTTTTGTTGGAAGAATAGTATGTAAAAATACTAACGGTTTTGCCATAAATCCTATTAAATATCTTGCTTTAGGACGAGTTGCTGTTTACTGCTTTTTGAAATGGCTTTTGTAATAACAATAGGATTGGAAAGCTAAGTTTCCTGAATATTGTCATTCCTTTTGCTGTTTTTCATTGCTTCTTTTTCATATGCTCCACCTTTTTGCAGAATTTGCCAGTTTATCTGCAGCAATCATTCCCCCAATCAGTTTTTATTCCACCTGGCTCAATAAGTGAAACGTCTATTCCAAAATCAGACACTTCCATACGCAATGCATCACTAAATGCTTCAAGTGCATATTTAGTTGCATGGTACCATGCTCCAAAATAAGTTGTCAGTCTTCCTCCCATTGATGAAACATTTATAATTCTTCCTTCTTTCTGTTTTCGCATATGTGGAAGTACCAGCTGAACTAATCTCGCCAATCCAAATAAATTCACTTCAAACTGTCTTCTTGCCTCATTTATTTTCGACATCTTCTACTGCACCGAAAGAACCGTATCCCGCATTATTTATCAGAACATCAATACGTCCTTCATTTCCAATTATTGTATCAATTGCACTTTTAATGTTTTCCTCATCAGTCACATCCAAATATATAGGTTTAACTCCCAAACTGTTTTCAGGTCTCCATTTTTCTGTTCTTCTTGCTGCACCATAAACCACATGCCCTTCTTTTGCAAGACTTTTTGCTGTCTGGTATCCAATTCCACTACTTGCTCTGTCAATAAAAATTATCTTTTTCATATTTTTAATTTTTCCTCTTTTTCTTCATCATTTTTAAATTTTTATTTTTCATTTTTGTTTTTACTAATTAGTTTATCAAAAGCAATATTATTTTCCAATGACAAAAATGACATTTAATTGACAAAAGAACGACAATTTTTATTTATTTTTCTATTTTTGAATTATAATTTATATATTTCTATTTTTCCTTCTCCTTTTGTAGCTTTATATTGTGCGGGAAGTACAATTCCAAGTAAAGTAATATAAACACTTATTATCATTGCAGGCGGATAAAAGGTACACGATATTATTAACCCTATAATTTTTATAATTGTATCAACGCTTAGCCATCTCATCTTTATTTTTAATGATTCCTGTAGTTTCTCATCATTTCTATTTGCTTTTCCTATCAAATGTCCTGAAATTATGTTGCAAAATGTAACAGCCAGAACTATTACCCCATAAAAATCCTTGCGCTACACTACTGTTATAATATGAAGTGACAAAAAGAAGTCACATAAGGAAAAACGAAGAAAAAACAGTAAAACTACGTTTTGTCCAAATAATTGATGTTGTAATATATTTTTATTTTATGCCATTCATTATGCAGATTTATCCACATTGTTCCAAACCAGAAAAATGAAATCGTATATGCATTTTTCTAAAGTACAATATCAATTTTGTAATCCACTATAACCAAAATGCATAGCTTTGGTTATTTTATTTCGATTAAATACTATTCATTACTTCCTGATGACAACCAGCAGTAACCAATAGCCACTAAAGCTCCACCAATAACAAAATTTGCAGTAAATATCAAAGCATTTTATATTTCTATTTTTCCCAGTAGGAATCTATAATTTTCAAAAATAGGATCATTTATATCTTCATTTTTGAACTATATAATCAATAAAAACTTGTTCAATTTCAGGATTATCTTTTTATCTTGACTAAAAACTCATACATTAATACTTTCAATGCATTAGATATTTTATGCTTTAAAGAAGCTCTGGCATACTTAATTATAAATTCCTGAGCTTTTTCTTATCTGAAAATTCTAGTTATGTATAATTATCCGTACTTTTCTTTGACTTTCCCTGTCAAATCAAATAATATTCCATTAAATCATCTGTTATTTCCATTTTTCATAAACCGAGTCATTTTACTATAGTTGCATATTTTATTAAATTAGGAAATTTTTACTGATTCGGTATATTTCTGTTCCCATTCTCTTTTATTCACGACCTTCTTTTATACTTACATTTTTAGTCAGGAATATTTATTTCAAATTTTTGCCAATTTTTCTATATTTATCATAAAATTTTGTCTCCTCAATTTCTGTTCCTAAAAATTTTTAAATAATTCTTTTTATAATACATCTCTGTAGCCTCTCCTTTTATAATCAATAAACATTTAAAAGGTTTTCCCGAGCAAAGCAGATGCACATGCTTTTATGATGACCATCAATTTACAAAATTGCTAAACTTCACCAAAATTATATACAATTGCTCTTGGTTCATCATTGTCACTGTTTTTAAATTTTTCAATATAATAATCTACTCTTTCTTTATTATAACAATCTGTTGTCTGTGTTGGATAAAGATAGACAGGCTGACCAAATACACTAATAATCGTCGCCGTATTCATGTGAAAATACAGAGTGCTGTTGCAGGATAATCTTTTAATTTATTGGAAATATCCCACAAAGTTTTTCTCTCCATCTGTTGGATAACATCTGCATCTGCAATCATATAAAATCCTGTTTCAAAAAGTTTAAGCAAAGGTTCTATTGTTTTTATGGGATTCCTCAAGTGAAAGTAAAAGTTAGAATTAATTTCCTTCTGTATCAGTTCTTCGCAATCTGCATTTTCTATTCCATACCCACTTGCCAATACGGAACTGCAAGTCTGACAATATGGCGAATTAATCTGAACAGAGGAATATCATTAAGCCTTATATTCATTGGACACCCATATTCAGATCTATTATTAACAAGTTTTCCTGCACCATTAACATAGACTACTTTTTGCTTCCTTAATATTAATCATTTCGGGATACATCTACTTCATATCAGTTAATTCAACAGATAATTTATTTTATTTTCTACAAAACTCATAACTGATTTTAATAATCTACTCCACAATGTTTTTGACCCGCAAATCAATTTATTCTTATTTTTATAATACTCTAACTGACTCTCTAACATATAATCCCTTGTAAATATCATTCTTCCACAACATCCCCTATCTGCAATTGCTGTAAAAGTAAATTCATCAGGATGATGAGTTATTGCTCTATATTGAAAAGATTTCCATTAGATAAATAGGCATGTGTATCTATAACAACAACTCTGTCGATATTTTTCAAGATTTATATAATTCTTCTCTTCATCTGTACTTTTCTGAATTTTATTTCTCTTTGGGAATAGGATATAATTTTAACTCTTTCCAAATATTCATATATAGATTTTTGCAATTTCTTCACTTAAAAAGGTACTATTCTTCTATCAAAATACGAAGTTGCCAGCTGTACAACCTTACCATTTAAGGAATGTGCATGCAACTTTATAAAAATCCGCTTCCTCTGAAACATGAAATTTCTCCATGAGTTCTTCCACCCCTGAACTATATATAGACTTATCAGATTTGTTTTAACATCTATATTCTTAATTTTATTAAGTTTCCTGAAAAGTCTGTATTGATGTCAGCGAAATATTTTTCATCCTCTTCTCTAAAACAAATGACCTTTTTCCTTTTATGAATATGTCCCTCATTTTCAAGCATTGACAGGCTTTTCTTTACGAGTAAGCACCGAACAGGAATAATCATTGGCTAAATCAGCTTCTTTTTCAAATAATTTCCTGGCTTGATTTCTTCATTCTTTATGAGTTCTTTTATACTTTGATAAACTTCTGTATTTATTCATATTTATACCTTTCATAAATAATTTTATATATTATACCCTAAAATATTAATAATAACAATTCCATTCTTTATTTATTTATCTCTATATAATAGATATATATAGATGTATTGACTTTTAAAAAAGATATGTTATAATATAGTATAAAAATTTTTAATAGGAGATGATTTAAAATGGCTATAAAAATAAGGTTGTTATAATTACAGGAGCTTCTTCAGGAATAGGAAAAAGCTACCGCTCAGCTACTTGCCGAAAGCGGTGCAAAAAGTTGTACTTGCTACAAAGAAATCAGGAGAAATTAGAGAAAGCGGTAAATGAAATAAAAGAAAATGGAGAAGCTGTCTATAAAGTAACAGATGTATCAAAAGAGAAGAGGTAAAATCATTAGTTGATTTCACTATTTCAAAATATAGTAAAATTGATGTTATATTTAATAATGCAGGGATTAATGCCTAATTCACACTTTATCTGAATTTAGGACAGATGAGTGGGATGAAATGATTGATGTTAATTTAAAGGTGTTGTAAATGGTATTGAGGCTGTACTTCACATTTTATAGAACAGAAATCCGGTCATGTTATCAGTACTTCATCAGTCGCAGGATTAAATACATATTTGGGAGCAGGTATTTTTGTGCAACAAAACATGGTGTTAAAAGCTTTAATGGAAGTTCTAAGAAAGGAAAGTGCAAACGAAAAAGAAACATCCGTACAACAACTCTTTATCTTGGAGCATTTTAAGACAGAGCTTGCAGAACGTATTACAAATAAGGCAATTAAAGAAAGAATCGAATTCCTCTATGATACGATTGGAGCAGATCCAATAATTGTCGCTGAAGCTGTAAAATTTGCCATTGACTTGCCTGAAGAAGTAAGTATAAATGAAATGACACTTTATCCGACAGCGCAATTATAATTTATTTTTAAGAGACATAAAGAGACAGTATCAACTTTATCTCTTTATGGCTTTTTATTTATTTTTCTCCACTCATCTTCTTTGATTTCTCAACACATGCCCTTACTGCATTTATTACAGTTCCTCTAAAGTTACCATTTTTCCAGGGTATTAACTGCTTTTCGATAGTAGTCCCTGCCGGAGAAGTAACTTCATCCTTCAGCACTCCAGGATGTTTTCCTGTCTTTAAAAAGCATTTCTGCAGAACCCTTTACTGTCTGAGCTACTATTTCATATGCTTTATCCTTGGCATTCCTTCCAGCACTCCTCCATCTGCAAGTGCTTCTATAAACATATAGACATAAGCAGGCAGTGAACCTGCTATTCCTGTAAAGGTGTGCATAAGCTTTTCCTCTATTTCGATACTTTTTCCCGAAACTACCAAGAATCTTAAAAATATCTTTCTTTTTCTTCTTCGCTTATATTTTCGTTAAAAACAACTGCCGTCATTCCTTCAAGTACTTGCAGGTGTATTTGGCATTGTTCTTACTATCTTTTTATCTTTTACCTGCAATATTTTTCAATATTTTTTGAATGCTGACTCCTGCAGCAATTGCAACTATTATCTTATTTCCACGTATCCTATCCTTTATTTTTCCAGAACAGAACCATAAATATTTGGTTTTACAGATAAAAACTACAATATCACTGTTATCAACTATTTCAATTTCATTCTGCAAAAGAATTTACATTATATTTTTCAGAAAGTTCCTTTGATTTTTCCTTATTCACATCAAATATGTTTATTTTATCACCTGAAACATATTCTGATGTAACCAGTCCTTTTATCATGGCACTTCCCATATTTCCAGTACCTATAAATCCTATTTTCATTTTTCACCCTTCATATCAATTTCATTTATAATTTAAGAATTACTCCCTAATCGTCCATTTCTCTGATAATATATTTTTGTTGTTGTAAGCTCCTCTTACACCCATAGGCCCTCTTGCATGAAGTTTCTGAGTGGAAATTCCAATTTCCCACCATAGCCAAATTCTCCACCGTCTGAAAATCTGGTAGATGCATTCAGGTAAACTGCCGCCGAATCCACTTCATTTAAGAATTTTTCAGCATTATCTATTGATTCTGTTATTATTGAATCTGAATGCTGTACTGTGATTATTTATATATTCTATTGCTTCATCTATATTTTCCTACAAGTTTCAGGGACATTATCATATCAAGATATTCCGCACCAAAATCTTCTTCATTTGCAAAGCTTCACATCACTTCTATTTACAATATCAAGGGACTTCTTTACTATATCTGAGTTCTACACCATTTTTATAAGCATATCTGTAAGCTCAGGCAATATTCCATCAGCAATATTTTTATGAACCAGTACCGTTTCTATGGAATTACATGTACTCGGTCTCTGGGTTTTGCATTTTTATGATTGGCAGTACGTTGTCCATCTTTGCACTTTCATCTACAAATACATGGCACACTCCTGCTCCTGTTTCAATTACAGGAATTGTAGCATTTTTCAATAATAAATTTTTCAGTCCTTTCCCTCCTCTAGGTATGAGGACATCAACATACTGACTCATTTTTACCAATTCATTTACAAGTGTCCTGTCAGTATTTTCTATAAGCTGAACTGAATTTTCAGGCAGTCCCACCTTAACTCCCGTTTCGTTAAAAAGCCTGCTTAAATAAATATTTGAGTTTATTGCATTTGCCGATCCTCTTAAAAATTACTGCATTAGATGATTTTATTGCAAGTCCTGCTGAATCTATAGTTACATTTGGCCTTGATTCATATATAATTCCAGTACACCTAATGGAACTCTTTTTCTCAATAGTCATTCCATTCTTATGTTTCCAGCCTGTCAATATTTCTCCTATTGGATCAGTAAAGGCAGCTATTTCCATTAATCCCTGTGACATAGCTTCTATTCTTTTATCTGTAAGTTCCAGTCTATCAAGAAATGCAAAAGAAAGTCCTTCCTTCCTTCCATTTTCAAGGTCTACCCTGTTTGCTTCCTTTATTTCTTTTTTATTAATTAGCTCTTCAGCAATCATTACAAGGGCTCTATTTTTGTTCCTGTATCCAGGGTAAGTTTTTCGATGCTTCCTTTGCCTCTTTCCCATTTCTTCAATATATCCGCTAATCATTTTTTTCTTCCTTTCATTATGCTCCATATAGTTACAGTTTCTTCAAAAATCTATTGTCATGATTACTGTCCTTTTGTAACTACCATATTGTCTATATGTACTACAACGTCATCATACTTATGACCAAGTATTTTTTTCTATATCCTCACTTCTATGCCCTTTAATAAGCTCTATTTCATCTGAAGAATAGTTTGAAATACCTGTTGCTATATTTTCATTTTTCATATTCATAATTTTTCACTACTGTTCCCTTTATCAAAAATCACCTTCAAAAGATTTTATTCCTACAGGAAGAAGACTCTTTCCCTTAAACAATGCTTTTTCAGCCCCTTCATCTATAGTAAGCAGACCTTTTTATTTGTTCCGTATGCAAGCCAGTATTTTTAGAACTTATTTTTATTTTTCTTAGTAAATAGTGTTCCTATATTTTCTTTTTCAACTATCCTCGATATATTTTTGGTTCATCTCCACTTGCAATTACCATGTTTGTACCTATTTTAGTTGCCATTTCCGCAGCAATTATCTTAGTAATCATTCCACCTGTCCCAAATTTTTGAGCCTTCTCCTCCTGCGATTTTTTAATGTCATCATCTATTTTTCCAACAATTTCTATCAGATTTGCATCTTCATATTTCTGAGGATTCTTATTGTAAAAGTCCCTGAACATCAGACAGGATAATCAGCAGATCTGCGTCTATAAGTCCCGAAACTAATGCTGAAAGAGTGTCATTATCCCCACCTTCAGCTCATTTGATACAACTGCATCATTCTCGTTTATTATAGGTATTATTTTATTTTTAAGTAACGTATTACATACATTTCTTGCATTCAGATATCTTCTTCATCTGAAAAATCACCTCTTGTAGGCAAAATCTGTCCTATTATTTTCCCATATTCCTGAAAAAGTAACTGATACAGATGAGTTAATGCCACCCTGTCCCTACAGATGCCAGTGCCCTGTTTTTCAGATAACGTTTTTGGACGCTCCGTCATATTGAGTTTCCCATTCCGGCTCCCCACTGCTCCTGATGTTACCAGTACCACATCATAGCCTTTGTCAGATAAATTGCTTAACTCTGAAACTATATTTTTTTCTATATTTAAACTGCCATCTCCATTTGTAAGTGTTGATGTCCCAACTTTTTACTACTATCTTTTGTATATTTTCCAATATCTCTTCCTTCTGTTTATCTGTCTTTTCATATTCTCCCTTGCTTTCTATAAATTATTTTTTTATTACTGTTCATCAGAATCCAGACCGAAATTTTTCCTGCTCTGACTTTAAATGCAGCAAAACCGTTATCATCTATCACAACATTTTCAAATCCGCTTCCTGTAACTTCTTTCCATACCTGTCCTGTACGGTTCTGTCCTGCCTCTATCATTATTTCCCTTCCTCATTATTTGACAGAAGAACTATACATCCCTATTCAGTTCATTTTCCCTTCCTGTTCTGTAAATTCCTATAATATTAGGATTGTCAAAATAATCAATTTCTCCGCCATAGGCATAATTTTTTTCCTTACATAAAGCAGCTGATCTATTATCCATCTATGTTCACTTTCCTGACCACCTACACCATAATAATCTCCATAGAACAGACAAGGATAGCCTCTTTCTGCCAGAAGTATTATCGCATAGGCATGTGGTTTAAAACCAGCTTTCTATCTGGGATTCCAGTGCACTTCCTTCTGCGAGTCATGATTATCCACAAAAAGAAACTGCCTGCATTGAATCTGACATCAGTATTGTATTATCAAAAATTGTTCTAAGATCAAAATTCCTTTCCTCTTACTGAAGCCTCATGAAAATTAAAATGCAGTCCCACATCAAATAGATCTGTTGTATATTCCAAGCTTTCCAGATATTCCTTTAATGTTTCAAGGTCATCTTTCCAATATTCTCCTACAGAATAGAAATCCTGTCCATAAACATTTCTGACTTCATCAAGAAATTCCTTTATAAATCCTTCACTTATATGTTTTACCGCATCCATTCTGAATCCGTCCAGTTTCAGTTCATTCACTACCCATTTTCCCCAGCTTATTACTTCCTTTCTAACTTCAGGATGGGCATAGTTCACATCTGCATTCATAAGATAGTCATAATTTCCCATTTCCCCATCCACTTCTTCAGCCCAGTCCTTGTTTTCTCCTACTATTTTATAAATAGCGTTTTCTGATTTTCATTATTAAAATCTACTCCTGTAAAAAGATTATAGTTCCATTTAAAAGCAGAATATCTGTCATTTCTTCCAGGAAATGTAAATTTTGTCCATCCTTCAATTTCATAAGGTTCTGTCACTTCTTCATTTCTGTTGTCAGAAGCTACTTCTATCGCCATAAATTTCTCTGTTTCATCTGCCCTGCCTTGTGATTCAATACAACATCAAGATAAACATTTATACCATATTTATGAAGTTCATCAATTGCTTCTATAAGTTCCTGTTTTGTCCCATATTTCGTTCTTACGGTACCCTTCTGATCAAATTCTCCTAAATCCCATAAATCATATGCCCCATATCCTACATCCATTGAGGAGGTTCCTTTATATGCAGGCGGAATCCATACTGCTGAAACTCCTATTTCACTTAAATGTTTTTGCATCATTTTTCAGTCTTTTCCCAATGTTTCCCATCATCGGAAGATTCCATTCAAAATATTGTATCATTACTCCATTTTCCATATTTTTCCTTTCATAACTCACATTTCTATAATGTTATACCTTTTTCCCTGACATATTCTATAACTTCTGCCAGATCTTCTTCCGTATCTACTCCTATTACTTCAGAATCTGTTTCCAGCACTTTTTAGTTTTATAGCCATTTTCTATAAATCTAAGCTGCTCCAGTGATTCCATCCTTTCCAGTATTCCTTCCTGAGATTTTTAAGCTCATTTTAAAAATTTTGAAGTATACCCGTATATTCCCAAATGCTTATAATACCTGAAATTTTCGACAGAATTCCTTTCATAAGGAATCACTGACCTGCTGAAATAAACCGCATTACTGTTAAAATCTGTTATTACCTTCACTATATTTGGATTACTGACATCTTCATCTTTTCTGAATTCCTTTTTCAAAGTCACAATTTCAGATTTTTCCTTCCTGTAATTATTTGCCAGAAGATTAATAGACTTTATATCTATAAGAGGCTCGTCCCCCTGTATATTTATAATGAAATCAAAGTCACTGTATTCTGTATTATTTATTACTTCTATTATTCTTGAAGTTCCATTTTCATGTTCTGCAGATGTCATAACAACATTTCCGCTAAAAATTTTTAACCGCATCATATATTCTCTGATCGTCAGTTGCCACAACAAGTTTATCAATATCTGCATTTTAGCCCTTTTTATATACCCATTCTATCATGGGATTTCCATTTATATCTTTTAAAGGTTTTCCTTCAAACCTTGTAGATGCATATCTTGCAGGAATTACTCCAAGTATTTTCATAACTCATCTCTTAAGGTAAATTTTATAGATAATTATATCATTTATCCTGTTATATTGAAATAGATATTTTATTTGTAAATTAAATATCTATAATATATACATTACTATATATAATTTATATTTTTTTGTTTTATCTGTAAATGATATATGATAAAGTTACTATATTTTTGAGAGAAGGATGTGGTAAATGTGGAACATAATTTATGGAAATTACTGGAAACTCTTAAAAGAAAATGAATGGGTTGACTTGACTCATAAGCTTACAAATAACAGTCCTTACTGGGGAGGAATGCCTGATGGAGTCCCTCGAGCTTAATAAAACTGTCATTGATTTCCTGAAATGAATCTTAATATACGACATAAATTTCCAGGACAGTCGGTACACACATAGACTATCCAGGACATTTTGTAAAAATGCACGTCTGGCAGGATGTTTTAAAGTGGAAGATACTGTTTTACCATTAGTTGTTATCTGATTTAAGTAAAAAGTTCAGGAAAACAGTGATTATGAAATAACTGTAGATGATATTCTGGAGTTTGAAAAAGAACACGGTACCATACCCGAAAATGCATTTGTTGCCTTCAGATCTGACTGGTGTAAAAGATGCCTGATATGAATGCGCTTACAAATGCAGATAATGAAGGAAATGCACTACACCAGGATGCCTCTTTCTACGCTTGAATTTCTATTTGACAAAAGAAATATTGCAGGAGTAGGACATGAAACCTTGATACGGATGCTGCTGTCACTTGTAGCAAAAATGGGGATCTTATAGGTGAAAGATACATTCTTCAAAAAGACAAGTTTCAGGTGGAAGCAATGAAGAACCTTGATAAACTTCCTCCAGCAGGAGCTGTCATATTTATTGCCGCACCTAGAATCGTTCATGCAAACGGATTGCCTGCCAGAGTATGGGCTGTCATTCCAAAGAAGAAATAATACTTTTAAAATAAAAATAGAGCTGTAAAATGTAACATAATTATTTGGCATTTTTAACTCTATATTTAACATTATTTCTAATTATTTTCCCTGTAATATTCCTCTTCTTCCATAAAAATAACTAGATAAGTCCGAAAACTTATTATTCTCAAAAATTTTCCAAACCATGAAAGTTCTTCTGTTTCTTCTCCTGCAACTATGTCTATCTTAGAAATTACCTGTCCATCATCAAGTACTTCAAGAACTCCTATTACATCTCCCTTTTTATTCCTTCATTTTCTACATTCACTTCAAGGTCTTTAGTCTAAAAAGTGTAATTTGAGTTATCTCATCTGATAGACATTATCCGAAATGACACCCTTTCAGTTCTTTTTCTTTTTCCATTTTTCACTTTTTAAATTTACCTCCATTTCTTTACCTACCTGTATAAACTGACTGAAGCCTATCTTCTATCGTAGTAAATTCTACCTTCTGATCATCATTCTTTCTGTATCTGTTCTATTCCCTCAATGTAACTGATATAATTTCAAGATTTCAAGTTTTGCTTTGTCAATATGAGATTATATCCTGCATCTGCGTGGAATCCTGTTTTTAAAGCCATATATTCCATGTCTGTACAGTACTGCATTTCTATTTTTATAAATTACTTCATCTCCATTTGAGTTAGGTAAAGCAGTTCAGGTTGGCTTGACCACCCTTTATCCTGTCATCCTCAGAAGCTTTCCTACCCATCAGATACATGTCATATGCAGTAGAAATATCCATTTCTTGCCTGTCATAGATGTTGGCAATCCTGCTGGAGTATGAAACACTGTATCTTTCATTTCTAATTCCTGGGCTTTCTCGTTCATAAGAGCTACAAATTTTTCTATATCTCCGTTACCTATATGCTTTGCTACAAGATAGGCTGCATTGTTTGCAGAATATATTATTTTCTGATTTCAAAAGATTTTCCAACGTAAAACAGTCTCCCGGTTTTTACATTTAGCCAGCTTCCTTTAAGATATGCCGTATCAGGTGTAAAACATACTTTGTCATCTAAACTTGCATTTCCTTTATCTATCTGATCAAGTGCCACAAGTATATTCATTACTTTTGCCAGTGAAGCTGTAGGGTGTTTTTCTCTTTCTCCCTGAGTTTTGAGAACTTTCCCCTGTCTTGTTGCTATAAATTTATGCACTTCTCCTCTATATCTTGAAATTCCTTCAATTTCCTTATCTTCAGCCACTATGACCTCTTTTTGCCATTTTTTTCTCTTTTTCTTATGACCTTTATTCCTCTTTTCTACATTGAGATTTTCTTCTTTTCTCCATTTTTGTATATTATTTGAATTATTTATACATGCACTTTGACGATTTTCATTTCCGTTATTATAATTTGTGTTATCCGTTTCAGATGACTGACTCTTATCATTTTTAATCTCTTTTTCAATATTTCTTTTATTTTTTTAGAAGATTTTTCTATCCTCATTAGTTTCAAAAATCTTCATTTTTCCTGCTCTTATTTTTGATTTTATAATTCCCGGTTTTTTCAGCTGTTCCTTCAACCTGTGAACTTCGGCTCATAATTCCTGTTCCAAAAGTCAGAACTGCTATTAAAAATTACAAATACAGCTATCCTTTTTACTTGTTTACCATCTTCATCATTCCTCATTTTTTTACTTTCTATCTTCAGAATCTGTTACTAACACTGTTATTTTTAACTTTCTTTTGTATCTTCACAGATCCTTCTCCCTTTTCTTTTTACTTCCTTTAATAATTTTTCATAATATTTACAGTATTCATTTATTTCACTACATTTCACATTGGGGTTTTCTTGCCTTGCATTTGTCTCTTCCATGTAAAATCAGATAATGTGAATATTCAAACCAGTAGGGACAAACTTCATCAGTTCCCTTTCTATGATTTCAGGATTTTCACTTTTAACAAAGCCAATATGATTAGAAAGTCTTTTCACATGGGTATCCACCACAATTCCTTCTCTTATATCCCATATTTCCCTAAAACTACATTTGCTGTTTTTCCGTCCAACTCCCTGCAAGTTCCACAAGCTCTTCCATCCTGTCAGGAATAACATCGTTATGTTTTTTTCAGCAGTGCCTCCGCATTCAATTTTTATATTTTTAGCCTTATTTTTATAAAAACCTGTCGACTTTATATATTTTTTCAAGTATTTTTATATCCATATTACGAATGTCCTGCGGTTCCCTACTACTTTTAAATAATTCTTTCGTTACTATATTTACTCTCTCATCTGTGCATTGTGCAGATAAAAATAATCCGCAACCATCAACTGAAAAGGAGTTTCAAAATCCAGTGCACACTTAGGTTTTCCAAATTTCTTTTTCAAGTATTGGAAATATTTTTATTGAGTCTTTTCCTTTTGTCATTTTTCTCCCATTTTTCTTTCAAAAATTAATACTGTTAAAAATTTATCAATTATATATTTTATTCCTTCCAGAACTAAAAAGTGAGCAGGATAAAAACATATACTTTATATTTTTCCTTTTTTCCCATTATATGAAAATATCGGTATTAGGGTAAAAGCATAGAATACATCTGAATTTTTGCCAGATTAAAAATGTCAGGTATTAATATCAGAAGTATGTTCAATCCCAGAAATGCACAAAATATAAGAATCTTCTGAAAATACTGAACAGAACTATTGTCAATATTCCATACATCCCATAATCAAAAATTATACTTTTTCGCCACATAAACAAGTCCACCAATTAAAATGACCTTTATTAAAAAGGGGAATCTTCCTTGAATAAAATATTTTTATTATTATAGTCCAAAATAGCAAAGTAAAAAATATATTCATCGGATAGTCAAGTTTAAAAAATATGCAGGTATTTGAGAAATAATAGCAAAAAGACAATCTTCCAATATTTTTTTAAAATTTCCAGTATAGAAATATCCTTCTCAAGTGAAAAAGGAAAATATTGGAAATGCTATTCTTCCTATAATATTTAAAATTTTCCGGTCCCCTATTACAAAATGATAATGATCAATAAACATTGATATGATACCTATAATTTTTAAAACAAATAAACTCATAACCTGTTAGCCTTTTATGAAATCATATTTTTCCATTTTGAAATTTTTCACTATATAGCTGCATACTGGAACTATTTTGTATCCATTCTTTTCAGCATATTCAACACCTGCATTAAGAAGTTTATCAGCAATCCCCTGCCCTCTCAGCGACGAAGATACAAATGTATGGTCAAAATATAACTTATTTCCTTCTTTTTCTGTATGTCAGTTCAGCAATTATTTCTTCTTTTTCATTATTAATAAAAAAGCCTTTATCTTCAATATGCTTTTATTTCCATTAAATTAACCTCCGGATTTTATTTAAAATTCTACTATCCTCTAATTTTTATTTATTTTTTATAATTATATCACAAAAATCATATAGAGAAAAATTATTTTTTTCCTTTTTAATGTTTTATATATTTATTTATTTTTCTAATTTTTGACAGCATTTCACAAAAAGATTACATAACCTATGTTATCTAATCTTTTTAAATTTAAAACATTCAGAACATTATTTTTTTAACAAGTGTTACATTAAATTCTGAATCTTCAAGAGCAGTCCCTTTATAAAGTTCACACCATCAAAAATTCAATATATCTCCGGTACAAGAACATGTTTTTCAGTATCATTAAGATACATTTCCATTTTTACCTTTTAAAACTGAAAAGTACTATATTATCACTTTCATGATTATGTGAAGGAATCTGTTCTCCTGATTTTAATACTTTTTTACAACTTTAAAATTATTTCCGCTGAAAAAGCATACCACCTTCATTTTTCACTGTACCAAACATCCCTATCATCTCCTGTTATTTATATTTTGAATTTATTATACAGTTTCTCGGAAAAAATTTGTAATCTATGTTACATATTTTCTATATAGTTTCCTTTATTAAGTGTACTTAATTCGAATATTCTTCTTACAATTTTACAGCTTAAATATATGTTACTTTTAAATAAACCTTTATTCTTCATCAACTTTTATATTATATATCTCCATAAGTTTTTGCTACACCGTTTCTTGAATTACTTGTTACAATTTCAAGCTCAGGCAAAAGCCTCCTTTAAACTATAGTGTGCATTTTTCATAATGCATCCTTTACTTCCTTCAGCATTTCATAGTCATTGAAGCCATCTCCAAAATGCGATGACATCATTTAAAAGTAAAGTTTTCCATATCGCTAAGTTTTTACGACTGTGGCTTTATTCATTCATATCAAATATTTCAAGACACTCAGGATGTGTAAATGCAACATTTACTTTTCCATCTGTTTTTCAAGCACAATTTTTCAAGTTTCAAAAGTTCCTTCTTGGACCAATATAATAAATTTTTGTTATATTTCTTTTTCTCAATTCTTCAATAGAGTTTATTTCATACGTAAAAATAAGGTTCTTCTTTAAATGGATTAACCTTTTTCTTTCTTCTGTTGTCAGAAACCATCTGTTATTACTGTAAGCATTTATATGTATTAAATCTGATACTGCCATATAGTCTATATCAAGAATTATATTTTTGATTCTTCATCCAGATCATCCCTGTATATCTCATTTCCGTCAGAATCATTTATGACTCCTCCATTTGCTGAAATAAGAGGTATTTTTATACCTATTGATTCCATAATTCTTTTTGCATCAGGATATGCCCTTCCTGTTGCAATATAAAAATTTTATACCTCTGTCACATAATTCCCTTATGACTTTTTGACAGTTCAGACACTTCCTGATCTGAGGTTAAGCAAAGTCCCGTCAAGATCACTTACTACAACTTTATACATTTTTGTACAGGTATATCTATATAAAAACTATATTCTCTTATTCTGATATATTCCCATACATCCTCCTTTCAAATTTACATACATTATTTACCTATTGTTATATTATCTTAAATATTTTTCCACAAAGTCAATACTAAACTTTTTCTTACTTTTTCTCAATTTTAGTAAAGTAAATGTAAACAGAATTCCAAATGACTTTATAAGTCACTTGGTGTAATTGAGTCATATTTGAAGTGGAAAAACAATTTTCATGCTTCAAATAAATTTAAATGAGGAAGTTACACTTACAAAAGGAAAAGGTGAGTTATTATGAAAAACGTTATTAGGATTATTTTTAGTATTAGGAATGGCTTCATCGCTAACAGTAAGATAGAATTAAAAGGAGCCTATGATTTTAGGGAGGAAAATATCATTTTGAAAAATCTTCTGTTAAAGGTAAAAGCAAACGCAATGGAAGCAGGTGCAGAATACAGATATGAAGTTACTCCAGGACTGGAACTTGGAGGAGGGTAGCATATCAGGCACATAAAGATGTAAAAAAGAGTATAAAGGCAGAAATGTATGATTCTGTACCAGTTTATGCAACTGCAAAAATATACTTTTTGATACAGCAGCTCCTGTAAAACCTTATGTAAAAGGGAGATCTTGGATACTCAATCAATAATAATGATGCAAAAGATGGAGTATACTATGGTGTAGGAGCAGGACTTAACATAAACGATAACTTTAATGTTGACGTAATGTATAAGGAAAATAAAGGTAAATATGAAATAGGAACAAAAGATTATAAAGCAGATTACAGAAGAGTTTCTCTTGGTGTAGGTTATAATTTCAACCTAGGTCAGTAATGGAATACATTTTAAATTTTGATTCAGATTTTAATAGACAATTAATTCTAATAGTTTATAATTTTTGAAGGAATGTCACAACGCATTCTTTTTATCATATCAAAAATTCTTTCAAAAGAAATAAGAAGGATAATATAAAATATTTAATTATTTATTTTTCTCTTTAGGACAGCTATTTACGTCAACTTAAATATATCACTATTTATCCTACTATTTATAATACATATTTTATTTAAATTTTTAAATGTGCTATAATTTGTATCACAATAATTCTTGTAAATGAAAATATATTAAATTTCTATCATTTTACTCAGAATTATAAAATATCATTATAAAATATTTATTTAATAAAAAGAAAGGATGAAAGATGAAAATTCTATTATGCATCGCAATGTTAGCTTTTATTTGTTATAGTTGCGGTGGAGGTAAAAAGTGCTAAGGAGAAAGATGTTATAAAAGATTGAGGGTTATCGGACCACTTACTGAAATCTTGCTCAATATGGAACAAGTTCTATAAACAGTTAAAATTGAGATTAAGAAAATAAATGATGTCGGAGGAATTAACGGTAAAAATTGAAAATAGTAGAGGCAGACAGTAAAGGTGATGTTCAGGAGCTATAAACGCATTTAAAAATGGTTTCTCAGGATAAAATTGATATTTTTGTAGGAAGTTACATCAGGACCATCTCTTGCTATTGCACCACTTGCTCAACAGGCTAAATCACCTATGATTACTTCAACTGGTACTGCATTTGATATTACAAAAAGATAAAGATTTCGTATTCAGAACAACATTTACGGATCCTTATCAGGAGTAGTTGCAGCAAAAATATGCAAAAGCTAAAAAAATTTTAAAAATGTTACAATTTTGACTAACACAGGTAGTGACTATTCAGTTGGATTGCAAACGCTTTCAAAGAACAGGCTACTAAAGAAGGTATCAAAGTAAAAGAAGAGCAGTATACGCTGATGATAAAGATTTCAGAGCTCTTCTTACTAAAATAAAAGAACTAATCTGAAGTAATTTTTGTACCTGATTACTATAACACTATTGGATTAATTTTAACACAAACTAAAGAATTAGGAATAAACGCTCAATTCTTAGGGAGGAGACGGATGGGACGGAATCCAGAAAGATTTTTGGTCAAGTTGCTAACGTGCTCTTTTGCAAGTCAGTTTGCTCAGATGATACTTCTGAAACTGTTCAGAAATTCATAACTGCATATAAGAATGAATATAAAAGTTGATCCTATAATTTTCGCAGCTTTAGGTATGACACAGGAACTATTTAGAAACAGCACTGAAAAAGTGTTTCTGAGTTTATCTTCAAAGAAGCTATAAGAGATGCTATTAAAAACTTCAGCGGTGATCATCTTGTTACAGGTTCATTAAAAATATGACAGAAACCCTGAAAAGAAAGTTACTTTTATTGAAGTAAAGATGGAAAGCTTACATTAAAAGAGAAATTTCTAGAAAATAAATTATTTTCAAATTACAGCTGTTAGAGGAAATTTTCTTCTAACAGCTTTTTGAACTTTTCTATCTTTTTAAAAATAAATTATAAATTAACCACTATAATATAGAATGAATGAGGAGTTTTAAATATGTTAAAGAGTTTTATAGAACAGACAATTAACGGATTACAGACTGGTAGTATCTATGCGCTGATAGCATTGGGATACACAATGGTTTATGGTATCGTTAAACTTATAAATTTTTGCACATGGGGACATACTGATGATAGGCGCTTATACTACACTTATAGCTGTCATCGCATGGAATGCCCTTAATAGTTGCCATAATTCTTTCAATGATTTTATGTGCATTTTTAGGGGGTTATAATTGATTTCTTGCCTACAGACCTATAAGAAAAGGGCTCCTAAAATTTCGGCACTAATAACAGCCATTGGAATGAGTTTTCTTTTTGGAAAGTCTGGCACTTATAATATTTGGTGCAAAATCCAAGGGTCATTGACCAGAAATATATACCTGCTTTTTCTGTCAAAACAATAATAAAATCAGCTTAGGGATTTTTGAATATAAGCATGCTTACATTATTTGTAATCACTGTTACTTCAGTATGTATGATAGCATTAAATCTTTTTATTAAAAAAACAAAACTTGGAAAAGCTACCAGAGCCGTTTCTCAGGATACAGGTGCTGCGCAGCTGATGGAGTATAAATGTAAATAAAACAATTGCTATAACTTTTTGCAATCGGTTCAGGTCTCAGTGCCTTGGGTGGAGCTCTATATGCTATAGTTTATCCGCAGATTGAACCTTATATGGGAATGCTTCCAGGACTGAAGGCATTTATAGCGGCAGTATTTGGAGGAATAGGCAGCATACCTGGAGCAATGTTTGGTGGATATGTTTTTAGGTCTGCTTTGAAGCATATGTAAAGGTTCATCACTTACAACATGGGCAAAATCCTATTGTTTTTGGAATACTGATTTTAATACTGATTTTCAGACCAAATGGATTATTTGGAAAAATACTCAAAAGAAAAAGTATAAGGAAGGAAAGGAGGAAAAATGGAAAAATAATGCTAACAATGGTAATCAAACTATAAAAAATAAATAATACGGAAAACAATGAATATAAATGGCAAAAACTTAATTATTTTAATAAATTTAAAGCTAAAAACTACATACTTACTTTTTTGTTTCGATAATTGCTTTATATATTGTCTTAAGCCTGACATTTGATCCTACTGATCTTTTCAGCTACACAAGCGGAGTTATGTAAACATATTAATTTACATATTATTTGCAGTAAGTTTAAATGTAACAGTAGGGTCTTATGGGACAACTAAATTTAGGACAGAGCCGGATTTATTGCAATTGGAGGGTATTCAGCGCATATATTTCAAAAAATATTAGTAAACTATAATCTTCCGCCAGTATTACAGCTGGTTCTTGTATCCCTTTTCGGTGGAGTGATTTTGCAGCCTTATTTGGATTTTTGTGGGTACAAGTACACTCAGATTAAGAGGAGACTATCTTGCAATTATTACTCTGGCATTTGGAGAAATTGTCAAAGTACATTGTTCAGAATCTTGATTTCTTAGGGTGGCGCTACAGGACTGAATAACATTCAAGAATTATAGATTTCTCAAATTCTTATTTCATAGTAGTTATTTCAATCGTGATAATTGCAATGGCAATGACTTCGAGAAAGGGAAAGAGATACTTTTCAATCAGGGAAGATGAAATTGCCGCAGAAAAATATTGGAATGAGATTAAGTAGAATAAAAACTTTACGGATTCGCATTTTCAGCATTTTTCGCTGGAGTCGGAGGTTCATTATTTGCACATAATATCGGTATTTTAAAACTACGACAAATTTGGAGTTCTGTTCTCAATAGAAATTTTAGTAATGGTTGTCCTTGGAGGTCTTGGAAGTATTACAGAGCAATAATTTCAGCTATACTGCTAACTTCATTAAATGAAGTTTTAAGGGATGTTTCCCAGTTCAGATATTTGATTTATGCAGTTATCCTGATTGCCTTAATGATTTTTAGACCTACAGGAATTTTCGGTACAAAAGAATTTACTTTTGCAGGAACAAAACGTCAGCTAACCGGATACGTAACTACAGAAACAACAGAAACAGAATAAGAAAAGCTAAAGTAAAATATAATGAAGGAAAATAGGAGATTGATATGTCCATTGTTAAAAACGACAAATTTAGGAATATCTTTTTGTGGACTTCGAGCCGTTGACGATGTAAATATTGAAATTAAAGATGGTGAACTTGTTGGACTGATTGGGCCAAACGGAGCCGGAAAAACAACAATTTTTAATTTGATTGACAGGTGTCTATAGCTACAGATGGAGATATTTCCTAAATGAGATTAGTATAAATATACTCCTCAAATAGTGGCTTTAGGAGTTGCCAGAACATTTCAGAATATAAGGCTGTTTAAAAGTTGTCTGTACTCGACAATGTTAAGATGGCACTAAATAACAGCATGAATTATAATACTTTTGAAGCGATTTTCAGACTTCCAAGATTCTGGAAGGAGAAAAAGAAATTACAGACAGAGCACTGGATTTTACTGGATATTTTGATATGGCTGAAATGGCTAATATCATATCAGAAAACTTATCTATGGTCAGCAGAGAAAACTGGAAATTGCAAGAGCTCTGGCTACGAATCAAAGCTGCTTCTGCTTGATGGACCTGCAGCCGGAATGAATCCAAAATGAAACAAAGGAACTTATGAATACAATAAGTTTTCATAAGAAATAAATTTAAAATAGCAATTCTTTTAATTGAACATGATATGGATCTAGTTATGGAATATGTGAAAAGCTATATGTACTGAATTTTGGAAAGGTTATCGCTTCAGGACTTCCTGATGAAATTCAAAATAACAGGAAGTTATAGCAGCTTACCTTGAGAATAATAAATTAAATAGGAAAAAGGAGAATTTTGTGAGATATTTTCTAAATGTAAATGACTTAAATGTTTTACTATGGTGGAATTCACGCCATAAAAATATTTCATTCAATATAAAAAGGGGAAATAGTTTCTCTTATCGGTGACAAATGGATGCTGGAAAAACATCTACATTGCATGCTATTTCCGGTCTTGTACCCATAAAATCAGGAGAAATTTCTCTGAACGGAGAAAATGTAACCAATATTGAAGCACATAAACTTGTCAACCTTGGAATGGCTCATGTTCCTGAAGGACGTAGAATATTTACTGAACTGACTGTCTTGGAAAACTTGGAAATGGGTGCCTACACAAGGAATGATACTGAACATATAAAAGAAGATATTAATCACATGTTCACACTGTTTCCAAGACTTGCTGAGCGTAAAAACAGCTTGCGGGAACAATGAGTGGTGGAGAACAGCAGATGCTTGCAATGGCTAGAGCACTAATGTCAAGTCCTTTCATTGCTTCTGCTTGATGAGCCTCATGGGACTTGCTCCACTACTGCGTACAGGAAATTTTCAATATTATCGAAAGAATCAATAAAGAAAGAGAATGTAACTGTCCTTCTAGTTGAACAGAATGCAAATATGGCTTTATCGATAGCAGACAGGGGGATATGTCCCTGAAACGGAAAAATAATCCTGAAGGAACAGGAAAAGAATTACTTTCAAATCCTGAAATTAAGAAAGCTCATCTGGGTGGATAAATTTAATATTTCAATAAAAAGAGACTGTCTCAAAAATTGAAATATAATGCTAAAACTATATTTTTGAATTATTTAAAAATTTTTCAATGTAAAACAGGAAATAAATTTAGGAAAAGTCATTTGTTCGAGCCTTCTAGGCAAGTTTTTGACTTTTCCTTGATGACTGTATTTTATATAAGTAAAAATTTTAGTAAAATGAAGAAATATAGTTTTTACCTATTATATTATATTTTTAGTATTTTGAGACAGCCCTATTTTGATATTTTTATTCTCTACTTAACTTCGCTTTCTTTTTTATTGATTTTACATTTAAAGGTTCTTCCATCTGAAGATACTAGGTATTTTAATACTCCATCTTTCAGTTTTTCTGCAAAGTTTCTTTGGTAGTAAAAGGATTTTAAAGTTATATTTTATTATTTCCCAGTTATTATCAGTTCAGGAGTTACTTTTCCACCTTTTTGTTCAGTGATATACTTTATAATCAGGTCTCTCATTCTTCCAATTCATCTTGTAATTCATCATAAGAATCATAATATTTATCTGCATCAGTTATCAGTTTTAAATTAGACAGTGTACCAAATCTGTAATTATTTATAGCCAGTTTATATTTTTGACTTTTGGATCAATAGGCTTTTCCTTTTTATTGTAGGATTTACAATTCTCTGTCCTGCAGGCTTTTGTAGGATCCACTTTATAGTTAACTCCTGCAAACATGTCAAAGTTATATCCTCTTATGTTTTCATTAAAGCTTATTGTCAAATCTCCTGGTTGCAGCTGGTTATAAAAGCTGTAAGACCATTCCATATATTTAGAAGATTTTTCTCCTGTAATATTTACACCTATCAAAGTATTTGTGTATTTATAAATAAATGCCACATCTTTTTCTTTTGAAAAGGCCCTTTTTACCAGATTTGAATCAAAGTTAAAACAGTGCCGTTGCTGAAATATCCGCTTTCGCATAATGTTTCTGTACTGCATTTTATAAGCTGTATTATTGGAGTTTCTTTTTAATGTAGCTGTAGGCATTGAAGTTATTTTTGCATCACCTGTTATGAAAATCAGGTCTTTCAATAAAGGTTTTTGTAACTTCTCCTACAACCTCATTAGCGTATTCTTTAGATTTTTATCCACATAGGCATATCTTTCACTTATGTCTTTGTCTTCCGGAACATCCTTTGTAGGAATATTTTCAGTTGTTACAGTTTTTCTTTGTTTCAGTATTATAAGTTACAACACCTTTTTGCCACGTAAACTCCATAAGCTCCAGGTTCTATTATTTTTAACACCGTCTACTTCCGTATTATAAAGCGGCATGTTCATGTCCGGCAAAAATTATAGTCAAACTGAGGAAATGCTAATTCCGGTATTCCAAATCCGCCTCTTTCATCTTCCCTTCCTAAATGAAAAAGAACCTATAAGAATATCGTATTTCCTTCCAGTTCTTTCAGAGTAGCTGTCAATGCCTCTTCAGGTCCTAAAAAACTTAAGTCCTTCAAAATGTTCAGGAGTTGAAGCTTCCCATATAGGTATATGAGGGTACCAGATATCCTATAATCGCAACTCTTACACCATCTACCTTCTTAATTACATAAGGTTTCACAAAAGGCTTTATTGTCGCTTTTCTTGATTACATTTGACGCAAGAACTGCTCCCTTTAAAAAGCTTTTATATTTCTTTCAAGAAAAGCTTTTTCAAAATTGAACTCATGATTTCCTAATACGAAAAACATCATATTTTAAATCATTCAACGTTCTCATTAAAGGATGAACTGGTTCATCATTAAATAATTCAGCACTGTTATCTTGCAGTAAATCCTCATTGTCTATTACAATTACATGTTTTTATTCTCTTTTTCTCTGCTGCTTAAAGAATAGTGGCAACTCTTGTCAGTCCATTATTATTTTTCTGCTCATCTATTGCATAATCATAGGAAAAAGTCTTCCGTGTATATCTGATGTTTCAGAAATACTATTTTTACTTCTTTTTCCAAATATTGCAAAAAGTTAAAAGCAAAAAGCTATCGCCCATAACCATCTTTTTCATTTTCTGATTACTTCCTTTATATTAAATTTTTATTGTAACTCAGTCTTATTTTTAATGGCCTACTAAATAAAACAAATCTATTTACATTAATATACTATATCATCTGTAGGATATGTTTCATTTTTCTTCAAAAACTTTTCTTATATCATTTTTCGTAGTTATCTATCTTTTGAAAAATTTCATTACTATAAAAGGAATACCATTCTGTTTCATGCATATCAAGTACTTTCTTTATAACCATATGTGTATCACTTTGTATCAGGAAAAATATACGTACATTCTATAATTATAATTTTTAGGAGCAAAATCATAATCCCTGTCATTTAAGTTAAGGCGACAAATTTTTCTTACATCCTCTTCAAATTTATCAATATAATCAAAAAGTATTTCATATGTCATTGTCTCTTTTCATTATATATATCAAAGCCGATTTCAAAATTTTCAGAATATTCATTTTATTTACAGTCTGATAAACCATCCTGTCATTGTCCGAATCACGTAAAACCTCTGTTTTCCAATTTTTCTTTTTATCAGTTCTATCATCTCATAATAGGTAGGCTTGTCAGAAATCCATTTACATGCTGCTGAAAAATTAATTCCACATATTGCTAAACTTAATAAAATACTATCATAACCTGTCTCCTTCGATGTTTTTACTTTAAAACCATTAAAAACTAATCATAGCTGTTGCTCTTCCTGATTTTTACCTTCCTTCTGTGGGAATGAAAATTTTTCATTCCACGTATCTTCCTGTGAAATTACCAGATTTTCTTCCTTTATTCCTAATTTTAATGCCTATTATTCTGTTAAAAGTTATATTATCAAAATGATATTTTTCCTGTTTTTCATTAATTTTAAAAGAGTGTTTTTACCAGTTCACTCTTTTTCCAAATTTTTCAGCAAAAATTTTCATAAAAATCATTACCACTTCATAATTTTTCCTGCTGTATCTATTCCTAAACCCATCAGAACATTTCAGGTTTTGTCCAAACGCTTCTTTTCATTACCTCAAGACCGTTTTTCATTGTTTCCTTAAAACTTCCCGAGCCATCGAATGCCATACCCAATTGCTTTTATTTTCTTTATCAGTATACGAATATTGGCAGACAGTCGGCATAAAATGTAAATAGTGCAACATCTTTCCTGTCTGTTACTAAAACCGTCTATTTCCTGTAAATATACTCTTCTGTGTTTTCATCTATAATCTGAACATTATTTTGTATGTGTCTGAAAGGACACTACAGGTATTCTCGACCCTAAAGATTTTTAGACTCTTCAACAGTTTATTTCTGTTCTTTTCACCGTATTCCCTCTTCCGACCTTCCATTCCACAGTAGTCTGACATGTTTCCACATACTGTAGACAGCTTTTATTCATAATTTTCAAACTCTTCAATATAAAAATAATTTTCCTAAACATATCAACCACCACGATTTCCAAAATAATCTGTTAAATCCAGCAACAGACTGTTACTCCAAATTTTCAATTATTATTTCTTTTTGCCTGAATAATATAATCCTTTGGTATTTCTTTAGATTTTTCCAGTCCAAACAGATCTCGGATAAGTTGTTTTTCATCATCATTTGATTCTTTTTCCTGTTTCGGAGAAATTTCCTTCGATATCTAAATATAAATCCTTTATTTGAAATGCAATTCTATAAGTTTTTGAATACTGTATTAATTTTTCCTTTTTATCTTCTTCCACATCAGTGCTATTAAAAGGAAGTTCAATAGCGGCTGTTATCAGTTTCCCTGTCTTATGGGCATGGATATATTTCAAGCGTTTTCAGATGAAACCTTTACATGCCTCCAGATTTTATATCTGTCAAATTGGCTCTACACATACCGTAATCTGAATATCTCTGATAATTTTGCTATAATCTTTACTTTATTTGAATCAGATATAGCTGGAGGTGGCGACTATGTTAAAAGCTTCTAGTAAGCAGTACATCTCCACCAGAATCCTTCAGCTTCACCATATTTTACATGAGTTGTAAGCTTTTCCCTTCTGATACATGTCATTGTCCATAGCGGGAAGATCGTCATGAACGAGGAATAGCAATGAATAAATTCCAGTGCACACGCAATATCTTCTATATTTTCATACTTTTCTCAAAGACAGATCGCACATCATGTACATCAATATAGGACGTAATCTTTTTCCACCAGTTCATGACTGCATATTTCATTGCTTCTGAATATAGTTCCGGCTTTTTATATCTATCAGTATTTTCTGAAGATCAACAAGTTCTTTTTCTTAGCTAAATATGCCTTTTAACATTATTCTACCTCTTCAGTTTCAAGTTTTCCATTCTTTTCAAGAACTTTTCATACTTTCCTTTCTCCTACTCTTCCCAATAATTTTTCACCGAATCCTTTATAAAGCTTGATTGCTTTTCATGTTCAGCAATCGAGGTCATCAGAGATAATTCTTCATTCTCAAATTTTTCCAGAATTTTATCAATTTCAGAAATATTTTCCTCATAAAGTCTGTTTTTCGCAGCCATTTTTAACCTCCGTTTTCCTTTATTATTTACATTTTTCATTTTTAAATTTAATTTTCATCTATAATGATGACTTATAGAAAGTCACTATTTTCTTATTATAGTCCCTCTCATCATATTTTACAAGATTCCCAACTTTATCTTTAGATTTTCATACACAATAGTGCTCGAAAGTATAATTCCATCCTCAGCTATTTCACTTTCTGATATTTTTCAAGCGTCTTTTTCAGTAATATTTTCCTTATAGGGAGGATCGAGAAATATAATATCAAATTTTTTCGTTTTTCTCCCTAATATTTCAAGAGCACGAAAAACATCATTTTTATATGCCTGCATTTTCATCCAGTCTCAGAGTCATGTTTACATTGTCGATGATAATTCTCAATGCTTCCTATCCTGCTCTATCATGAGCTGCCGCTTCCAGCTCCTGCTTAAAGGCTTCAATAACCATATTTCCTGTTCCTGAATATAAAATCAAGAAATCTGGCATCTGTTATTTTATCACCAGTTATACTGAATATTGCTTCTTTTTATACGTTCAAGAGTGAGTCGTGTTTCTTTCCCTTCCTTGATTTTATTTTTCTGTAATGTTCACTGAAGTAATTCTCATTTCAATCCTTTTTATTCTTTAGTTTTTATATAATAATTAATTTTTTCAATAATTTTTCATTTATTTAAAGAGTTTATTACAAGCTTTTCATCTAAATTTACATCTGCAACCAGCAGTTCATAATGCTCACTTCTGTGATCTGTTACATTTTAAACTCATAATTTTTATAAACTATGCTGTTTATTTTTCTGCCGGACTCTGTTATACACACTATAAGTATTTCCGCCCACTATGTTCTTTTCTGAAAAATTACTACAAGGTCAAAAACTGTATACAAAATCTCTTTGTTTTATTAAATCCATGTATTCTGCAAATCATAATAAACTCCAAGTTTTTCCTTCTTCTTTTGGATGGTATAACCTTGAAATTATAAACCATTCCCTGAATATTTTCCCTGTGGTTTGGCTTTCATACTATATTCTCGTCAAATTTTATACAGCTCTCTAAATTTTGAGATTTTTATAATCTGAATAAAATTTTCTATGTTTTTATATATTTTCCTTTATATGTTACTGTTATTAGGATTATTATTATCATTTTCCCTATTCTGATCCAAGCCAGAACATAAATGTGGATTTAATATTACTACTTCTCCAATATTTGAAAAAGTATGACGCTTTCAACTTTTGATAGTATTATCTATGGTAATATTTAAATCTTCCTTTTTAATTAAAAAGCAGTTCCGGTCGTACACTATCTTTAGATATTTTCCGACTGCCATAAAACTGTTTCTGCAGTCAGAATAACACTGAATATTATCGTTATAAAAATCTGTTTAAAATGTTTTTCAGCATAAATATCCTTTACTTTAAAATCTAGTATATAAAGCATTTGAAAGATCTCCAAAGCTGTAAAATCTATATCTCTTATAGCTTCATGGTAGAGCATCAAACTACATATTTTCTTTCCTCCAAAAGCTGAGATAAGCATTATTAAAGTGGATTTAGGCAGATGAAAGTTAGTCCAATTATCGCATCCACTATTTTAAATTTATAATCTCCATAAATAAATATGTACTCGTTTCACTTTTCTCCCGAGGTCAAGCCTTCCCTCGTCGACGGAAGATTCAAGTGTCCTACAGAAGTAGTCTCCACTGCAATGACCCTGTTTCTCTTAGCATCATTTACAATCTTAACTGGTTTCCTCTTCTGGCACTTTATATTTTTCACTCATCCATTTTATGTTTCCAACATATTTTCCGTCTGAACCGGTCTGAAAGTTCCAGAGTCCCACATCAAGAAACACTTCTAGCTATAATCACACCTTTTTCTCTTATTTTCTCAAGACAGTTCTGCGTACGCAGTCCTGCTGTGAGGCGCAGCTACTGATTCTCCTTCCTTTAGTATAAACTGTCTGATATCTGTCCCTGTCATCAGAAGTTTCTGATATATACGGTGGAAGTGGGCATTTCTGTATTTTCTTCCAGTATCAAATTTTGGAAATTGGCCTGAGCTTATTCCCATCTTCTTTTTTTCAATTAGCTCAGCTTCAATAAACCGTGGAAGTTTATTTTTGAGCTTTTTTTAATTTTTGTTGTTTTAATAAAACCTCCCATGTATATAAATTATATTCCTTGATAGAAAATATTCCAATACTGTTCCTTGTTTTCCTATGACTATATAGTTCGGGTGTTATTTGTTCTGTTTTTCAATAACTTCTTTTTTGTCCTTTTATATTATAATCTTTTTGTTCTATTTTTTTCTTATTTAAAACTAATAATTTTAATGATCTGGGTTCTCTTGGTTGCGCTAGGTTTCAATTCAAAATCAGATTCAGAATATTGCCTTATTTTTTTTTAATTTTTGTTTTTGCTTATATTCGCTGTATAGTCCCAGTTTCCAATTTCCGTGTTTTTTGTGTCGATCTCTGTTGTACCTTTCTCAGCCGCTGCTTTATTTCTGGGCATTTCTATCTTTGTGTTTATATTTAGCTGAATCTCTGAATTTAACTGGAGTTTGTCCTAGCAGATGTTTTATGTATTTTCAAGAACCTGGTTCAGATCCCTATGCCTGGTTTTATTATAGGTTGCTACCCTTAAGTCCTTTTCACCTTTGAAGTTTATATGATCTATTAAGTAGTATTAAAGTCCATTTTGGATTGTTTAATTATATTCTAAATTGTTTTTCAGATTCTCCTTATCAGTTGCTGCTGCAGTTTTCCAGTGAGTCTTAATCTTTCATAAATAAACATTACCTGAACATTCTTTGTGCTGTCGAAATTAATTAGTTCATTATTTGTTATCTTTCTTTTTTTGCAAGAGTTCTGATCTTATCCATGGTGAAGTTGTTTTCTTATGTGTTTTGGTATTTTGTTCCTTGAATTTATAGTAAGAACGATATCAGGTTTAACACTCGTCCTCCTCTTGGCTTGACCAGTTATAATGTCCCATTCCTAAGGTGAAACTTTCTGGCATTCCAGTGAACAAGTTTATTTTGAACCACCTGTCATTTTGAGTGTTTTAATGCAACCGCAGCAACGTTTTCGTTATTCAATGAGGGTTCTTTGTTTTGAATTTTTTTCATTTTTATTGTTTGAAATGACATTGTCTGAGTTTTTCTTGTTTGTGATCTTTTTGGAGGTCTTGGTACGGCCCTTTGATGTTGTCTTTTCTCATCAAGTCATAACTCTGATTTTATTTGTTGTTTTTCTGTTTTCTGTTTCACTGTTTCTTGTTCTCTGTGCTGTCATTGTTTTCTTCCTGTTTGACGGTCTGGTTGAAACCATTAATATTTTTTTTCATTTTTATTATATCATATTTTTGGTTATTTTAAATTTTAAAACAGTTTTTTCATTTTTTTTTTGTTTTTTGTCCTACTATTACTCATCATTATTTTTGCATATCTTGTAATATTCACATTTCTAAAACAGGCTTTTTGTATCTCTACTATTTAGCTTTGGTTATAGCTATTTGAAATGGTGGAGTAACCGTTGTTTGCAAAAATCATTCCATTTTACAAATTAGTAGAAAACAGTCGTCGTTATTTTTCTGTAAATAAGTTCTCATCAGGTTTGTGCAATAAAGTATCTTTGTTATAACTCTATCTCATTATCGATATACGGGCGGATTAGATATTATCATATCAAATTTTTATATTCTATATTTCTAAATAAATCAGATTTGAAAACTTGATATTTTTCAGCATTTAATAATTCCTCATCAGATATCCTCAAGTGCTTTCTCGTGAAAACATCTCGTTCCCATAATCTTTGCATCAGGTATTTCCAGAGCCACTGTTAATCCTATGATACCACTTCCTGTGCCAATATCAAGAATCTTTAGGATTTTGAACTTTTATCTTTTTCAGAATTTTATTGCTTTCCTCAACAAGTACTTCTGTATCCTGCCTTGAATAAGAACACCTTTGTTTCACATAAAATTTTCTTTCCATAAAATTCCTGTTCATTCAGTAAACACCGAAAGCGGAATCTTTCTTCCCAATGAATGTCGTAAGCGTATCTTATCTAGTTTATCTTTTTCCACTTCAGTCTTATACAAAGTAAAAAGGAGCATTCTCCTGTCGAAATATTCAGCATGATACCGGGAAAAATAATTTTCGTTATCAATTTTGCTTCACTTATATTGTCTCTTAGATAAACTGTACTTTTGTCTCATTAAAGACTTCAAATTGTCATTTCCATTTTCTCTTTTCAGAAACATTGAAATCTGTATTCTCACTGTTTCTCTGTATAAACACTGTTCAACTTTTCCCTAATTTCTCCATTTCCTTCTTCCAAAAGAATTCTTTCAAAATTTGCATAAAAGCATTATTCTTTGCATATCCAGTACTTCTGATTTTTCTGCTGTTATTCTTGAATTTTCTGTCTTTTCCAAATAATTAACCGATTTTATTCAATATATCGAGCAAATTATTCATTATCACCAACAGCTTTCAGCAATTCCGCCTGATCGTAAGCACAAGAGCATCTATCATTTCATCCAGATCCTCCATCCAGAACTGAATCAAGTCTGTGTAATGTAAGTTTGATTCTGTGATCTGTGACTCTTCCTGGGGGAAATTGTATGTTCTTATCTTTTTCAGATCTATCACCACTTCCAACCTGTGACCTTCTTTTCACTTTCAAAGCTTTTCTTGTTTTCATATTCTATCTCTATAACTTGGAAGCAAGGACTTTCATAGCCGCCTCCCTGTTCTTTATCTGTGATCTTCCATCCTGTGAAGTAACTACAATTCCTGTAGGCAAGTGAGTTATTCTGACTGCAGAATCAGTAGTATTTACGTGTTGTCCACCTGCTCCGCTTGATCTGTATGTATCAATTTTCAAATCACTCTGATTTATTTTCCACTTCACTTACATCTTCTATTTCCGTAAAACTCAAACAGTTATTGTAGATGGCATGAATTCTTTCCTGACGCTTCTGTAGCCCGGAACTCTGCACTCTATGTACACCAAGCTTTCAAACTTCAGTCTGAATAAGCTCCATTTCCTTTTTATAAGGAATACGTGACCTCTTTCAGTCCACCTACTCCTATTTCACTTTTTATCTATTATTTCTGTTTTCCATCTGTTTCTTTCTGCGTATCTTGTGAACATTCTGAATACATCTGCAGCAAATAATGCAGCTTCATCTCCACCTGCTCCTGCCCTTTATTTCCATAATAACGTTTTTGTCATCATTAGGATCTTTAGGTAAAGCAATATTTTCAGCTCTTCCTCAAGTACCGGAATTTCTTCTTCAATAGTGAATTTCCTCCAGCATCATCTCCTTCATTTCAGAGTCTTTTTCTGTCTTTAAATCCTCCTTTAAAGTTTCCATTTCTTCTGTTTTATAGTATGTATATTTCTTAACAACTTCATCAATGCTGTTCAAAGCCTTATTATATTCCATTATTTTCTTTGGGTCTGATATTGCTTCAGGATCCATAAGAAGTTTTGTAAGTTCTTCATGCTTTAATACAACATCATCCAACTTTTGAAACATTTATAATTTACTAATCTCATTTCTTCAATTTGTTACACTCGTTAATTATTATATCATATTTTATTTGTTTTTCAAATTTTTAAGCAAATAAGGTTTTTCAGGTAATAATACAGTCTCAGACTTTATAATCATTGATTCTGATTCCTGTATTACTTTCTTTTCTAAATATACCCTTCTTACATTGTAAATTTACAGTTAAATAAACTATACAATCTTAATAGCCTAAAATTGAGTTCCATTGAGCTAATCTATCTTTTAAGTGTCCAAAATTCCATTTACATCTCCCTCAATTTCAACTCTTTCCATTACATCGTTATTTGACAGTAATTTTTACAACTTTCAAGATCACTGTCGAAACAACTCACCAAAAATTGTATGATTACCGTTTTAGCCATTCTTTAGGAACTGTTGTAATGAAAACTGGCTTCCATTCGTTCCAGGACCTGCATTTTGCCATTGCAAGTTTTCCAGGAACAGAAAAAATCAAGCCCATTGTCAACTTCATCTTCAAAATCTGTCAGGCCCTCCCATTCCACTGCCTGTAGGATCTCCTCCCTGTGCCGCGAAATCCTCAATTACTCTATGAAACTTTAGTCCGTTATAATATCCATTCTTTACAAGATTTACAAAACTCGCCACCGTTACCGGTGATTTTTCAGGGACAACAGATTTATGTTTATTTCTCCCTTTATTTGTGATAAATTTTACTTTCATTTTTCTCCTTCCTAAAGAAAAACTGTTTTTCAAAAATTATTTCCAAAACAGTCTTCCATAATTGTTTTATTTTTATTTCTATTTAACTATTAATGTTTCATCCATTTCAGCAGGTTTTTCCAGCCTAATAAATCCAACATTGTAGGTGTTATATCTACTAATTTTCCATCTGTTCTCAATTTTGCATCCTTCATATCATTGCTTATAAATATAAACAGTACAGGATTTACAGTGTGGGCAGTATAAGGTGCTCCTGTTTCAGGATCTACAAGCAGGTCGGCATTTCCATGATCTGCAGTTATAAGTACAACAGCACCGTCCACTTCCAGAACTTTGTTTACAATCTGTCCTGTACAGTTGTCAACCGCCTGACATGCAGCTATTACCGCATCTACAACTCCAGTATGTCCAGCCATATCAGGATTTTGCAGTTCAGTATTACAGTATCAATTCCACCTTTTTCAGCTCTTCAATCAGTCTGTCCTTCACTTTATAAGCACTCATTTCAGGCTGCAAATCATATGTTGCCACTTTAGGAGAGTCTGAAAGCAGTCTTATTTTCACCTTCTATAAGGCTGTTCAACTCCACCATTAAAGAAGAATGTAACGTGGGCATATTTTTCAGTTTTCTGAAGTTTCTTATCTCGTTTCAATCCGCTTTTGATACAACTTCTCCGAATCCGTTCACTATTTTTGTGGTGGATAAGCTACAGGTACATCAAATGTTGCATCATATTGTACTGCCATACATACAAAGTTTACTTTTGGATGTACTTTCTCGTAAACCCTTTAAAGTCTTCTTCAATTATTGCTCTTGTAAGCTGTCTTGCCTGTCAGGTCTGAAGTTTGCAAATATTACTCCGTCTCCATCCTTGATTAATCCAACTGATTTCCACCTTCAGTTATTTTTGTAGGTTTTACAAACTCATCCAGTTACTCCTGCTGCATAAGATGACTTTTATTGCTCATCTGATGAAGCGGCAGTTTCTCCTGTTCCTGAAAAATAATGCATCATAGGCAAGTTCTATTCTGTCCCAGTTATTGTCCCTGTCCATTCCATAATATCTTCCTATAACTGAAGCCAGTTTTCCTACACCTGCTATCAGCCAGAGCTTTTTCCATTTCAGCAAGATAGTTTACACAGTTGTTTCAGCTATCCTTCCATCCATCAGTGCGTGAACATAAACTTCGTCAGTCCTCTTTGCCATGTCAACAAGTCCCAATAATATGGTTTATATGTGAGTGAACTCCTCCATCAGACATTAATCCCATTATGTGCAACGCTTTACCGTTATTCTTTGTTTTATTCATTACATCTGAAAGAGGTCCATTTTCAAGTATAAGCCCTTCTCTTATTTCCTTTGTTATTTTGGCAACAGCTGATAAACTACCCTTCCAGCCCCAATATTTAAGTGTCCTACTTCAGAGTTACCAAACTGTCCTTCAGGCAGTCCTACAAATTCTCCATCTGCTCTCAATTCTGTAAATGGATATTCTTTTCTGTATCTTTCGAAATTTACCGGATGTGCCATTCTAACTGCATCCACCTGATCTGTATGATGGTTCATTCCCAACTGTCTAAAAATTATTAAAACTACAGGTCTTTTTTCATCTTTTCATCGCTGGGTATTAAATATTATTTTCCAGATATATTATACTCATTTTGCCCTAATTTGTAAAATTTTAATAAGTTTTGTTTTATTTTTAGTCTATAATTATTTTTTTTTTATCATATTGTAAAATAATAATCTATTTGCTTAGTTTTTTATAAAATGTAACAATTAATCTAACTCAATTATTCTTTCTGTGTTAAAAGATGTATGGTCTTTATATCTTTTTGAATAATTTCCTTTTCCTAAAGTCATACGTTTATCTTTCAAAATCATATTTAATAATTTCTTCATCTTCATAAATTAAATACTGATTATATTATTTCTAAATTTTGAGCTTTTTGATTCTTCTTTTTACCTTAAATTCACTAAAAATAGGGTTTTTCAAATTTATTTACTTTCATATCTTTTTATATTAAAATAAAAACCTTTTTAAATAATGTATCTTGTTTATGAGAATTATAAAAATATTGTCTGATAAATTCCAAATCATATAAGTGCAATCTCTTCCAAAAATATCATTTTCTTTATCTTTCTTAATACTTCTGATATATTTTCTGTAAATCCGTTATTAATATTTAATCTTTTTAATATCCATAATAAATCTTCTTTATCAATAAAATATATAATTTTCGTTTAGTGAATGCAATTTATTTATTTTTATTATTAAATATAAAATCAATAAAAGGAGTAAATAGAATATTTTCTAATTTTATTATAATAAAAATTTTCTTCAAATAAATAATGTATTTATCCTTATGTCAGATATCTCTTTTTTCTTTTGTTTCTAAATTAAAGACATTAATTTATCATGGGCATAAATTAGAGAATATTTTATAAATCTTTTATATTCTTTATTATACTTTTTTTCCTTCTCCTCCTCTTCTGGCTCTAAAATCTTCTAATATAATAAATTTTTCTTCAAATAAATGGATACTCTCCCTCTATCGTTGAATTCTAAATTAATATAAAATAATTCATTTCAATAAAATGGTACAAAATATATATTAAAATATATTTATTTGTTCTTCTTTAAACATCTTTATTAAATCATTATCATCTAAATTTCATCTATTACATTTCTATTTATTCTTATTTCTTTTATCACAAGTAAAATCAGATTTGGCTTTTTCTAGGATAAACGATATAACATTGTTTCTAAATGCAAGTTATTATTCTCATTCATTCTATCTAAAAATATTGTGACTATTTCTCTATTTATTTGAATTTTTCTTTTTCCTCTTCAGCAATATAAGAAATTACATCACTTTCTTCATTTTTATATTTTTCTTCATTTTCTTACTTTCTTCAAAATTATCATTATATTTAAAATTTGTGATATAAAATTTCTTCACCAAAAATGGAAACTTTAAGCTCAATTTCATTTCTATATTTTTTATTATCTACAACTCCATACACAAATAACTTTAAATATTATTCATCCTTGGCTATTCCCATAATCATTAGTACTATTTTCACAAGTATAAGTATTCTTTAATAATTTTATATTATTTTTTCCCGCTTTTTTTATTTTTCAAAGTTATTTTACTGTGTTTTACAAATCATTTTTGGTAAATATATTTTCTAAGTCAATTTCAAAAGTAAAATCTTAAATTTTATAAAAATTCTTTTTGGTTTGCTATTGTATATTTTTTAAAGGAAATATCCACTAAAATCTGTAATAATATTTTTCTTCTTCACTCTAATTCATTTCACTATGCAAATAATTTTTCTATTTCAAAATTTTCCTGTTTTTTATAACTTTTCAACAGATTCTTTTAACTCCTGTATCTCTAGTATTATTTTCAATTTACACATTTATCCATCAGTTTGTTTATAACTTTTCAATAATTTTTCTGAAAGAAATTTCATTCCACTTTCATACCTTCATTAAAACTCTTTTATTACCAAACATTATCTTAATCTCCTCTAAAACATAATTTTCTCCTAAAAATTTATCATGCAATCTATTTTCAAATATTCCTTCTTATTTTCTTGCATTAAAGGCTTTTTATTATTTGATGAATTGCAACTATATAACCTCTGGTCAACTCTTTTCCTCCCTCTTTTATTAATGTAAATTTCCTGTACTTAAATTCCTATTCCTATATTAGCACCAACATATTGTACTATATTTAAAAGATTCAGCTATTATATTGGAACTTTTAATATTTTTGAGTTCTGTTATACAGTTCTCTTGAGATGTCGCTAGTTTCATTGTATAACAAATTAGAAGTATACTAATTATAAAATTTATAACCATTGCTATATAACTGCTAACTTTGAAGAAGTAATTTTTTATTATGTCCTGTACTTATATATTTTGTTAAATTTTCCGCATTTTTTGAATAAAACTAAATTAGCACCTGGAATTTGAATACCTTTTGGAGTATATAAATCTGTTCCTATATATTATCTGTTTAATTAATGCTAAAGCTACTGCTGTTTATCTTCTTTTATTCTTTCCCCACTACCTTTAAAAACATCAGTCCTGTTGACCAAATTAATTATTTAGGATTCCTATATATCTCATCATGTTAATATGATGTGTTAATACTAAGGAATTTCAACAGTAGTTATAGTGTTAGTCAATATGTTTGCTGTTCCAAATATGTATCCTAAAACTGGGTCATGACCAAGTGTAAATCTATGATTTGCTTGCTCCTTTAAAGTTCGAATTTTTCCTCCTCAGCCACGTAACATCATAAAATTGCTATCTGTTAAATTTGTTTTAATGAAATCTGTATTCTTGATTCATTACATCATCTGTATTTTGAAAATTTTAAATATTTTCTCCTGCTGAAAATTTTTAAAAGATTTTTTCAGAGTTCTCCTTTTGTGCATTTCTGCTTTAGTTATTTCCTTATTATACATTCTTGATACCTGTAAACTGCAGTCCATAAAACATTTGATCTTTTTTTTTGTTTAAAATTCCTGTTTTTCCGACAAAATTCTTTGTCAATATCAACTTCTACAATTTTATCTAATTTTCAAAATTATCAAGCATTTATTATTTATTTCAATAGAATTTTTCATATTCTACTAACTTCTTCTAATTTGCTAATTCTATTTTCAAATTGTCTATTTATTTTTCACTTAGTTTCCTATATTTTCTCATTTCTTGCTCCTATAAATTAATATTGATTTTATATGATACATCTTAAATTTCTTCTTTTTATTCTAGCATATTTTCAAAAACACAAATCTTTTCTAGATTATTTTGTGTGTATTCTAAAAATGTTATAGTTTAATAAATATGTTAGAATAATCTTGTCTCAAGTATAAAATTTTCTTATCAATATTTTGCTTAAAATATAACTTTTCTAGAATTATATCTTTTTATTTCTTTCTTTTTCACCCCCTGTATACATTTATATATCCAATAGAAAATGATAGAGAAATCCTAAGTCTCATTACTTTTACTTGAATGTCTTCATTATACTACTACATATTAGACATTATGTGTCCTTCTTTTAATATTTTTTTGAAAAAACCAATATCCTACCAGCTTTCTCCACCTCCTCCACAGGAACCACCGCCGAATACCATCATGAGAATCCGCCTTCACTTGCCATTTCTTCTCTTACTGTCCATACTCTCTTGAAATCATGTTTAACCAAGATTTGCTATCCTTACGAATCATAAATAAACTCTTCTGTTTTATTTCATCCTGTATATTTTCATCAAAAATTATATAGTTTTTATCGCACTCTCTAACAGTTTTACTGCTTTATTTCTTAACTCCCCAGAGCAACTCGCAGATAAGGTAAAATCCTTGAAAAGAATATTCCGTACACAGTTCATCTACATCGTCCAAATTTCATAATCTGACTTTGCTTCTTAGCAGCAGTTTTATATACATTTTTCGTTCCATCAAAGATGTTCTTCCTGTCACTTAGACTCTTTCTCTCCATGTATTTTTCCTCACAAGTTTAGAGTAAATTATGCATAATACTGTCGGGAATGACCTCTATAATAACACCTATTATCCCTGTGCTTAGCAGGAAATATTGCTATCCCTCCTTTTTAAAATGGCAGGAAATATTTCTTCTTTCTGAAAACAGGTTCTCTATAAAAATATAAATAACAGCTGCAATGCCCACACGAAAGTTTCAAAGAAAATTAAATGCTCACTAAAAGCCTTATCACATCACAACAATCCATTTGCCCGGGAATTTGTTCCTCTGTTAATCATCCCCACAGTAATAACTAAAACCATTCCCAAAATAAAAGTGATATGCAAAATTTATCAGTAGTTTCACTTATGCCCTCGACTATATTTCTACTTTTCAAGCATACTCATTATATTTTGTAGCGAGCCTTTCATAAAGATTTTCTTTTTCATCTTCGAACATCACTCTTTTCTATCTTTTGATAACTGGAAATGACTCTTTATCATAAATATATTCTCTTCATCATCACGAGAAGCGCATTAAGAAGTGTCGACTTCAATTGAAAGTTCAGGATTTCCTTCAGTGTTTGCGACAAGCCTGTATTTTACATTCTTTTCCGTTTCCTTCTGTCCTCCGCTGTTACATAGCCTTTTGAAGAAGTGACATGCATTCCTATTAGTCAGGATTTCTTTAGGTGCCACCTTTTGATATATCCGGCATGCATGCAGCAAAATATCCTCTGGTATATTGAAATTCGGGAACTTCAATCGCTTTTTCTTAAAGGAAACCGGGTCTCAAACAGTAGCCATGTCACAAATCCATACATGAAGAGCACTAAAGATTTTACCAGAGCTCACCCAACAAAGAGGGGACTGCATAGTAAAAGAACTTTCAGTTTATCCAAGACCATGTAGACTTTATCTTATCTGTCTTTAAATTCAGACGGAAAGTCATTCCATTAAATGGTTCCAGAACTTCGTTAGTCTTTTATTTTTATAATTCGCTCTCCTGAACTACAGTATAATTTTTCCCCAGTTTCTCCATATTTTCCTGTAAATACTTCCAGCTGCTGAATTTCTATTTTTCTCCATAGGTTTCATTATTTTCAAAACTTATGTTCACATCTCCACTTTCAATGGAACTTTCCGAACTGTCCTATCGGTTAAAATATACCTGATAAAATTCTCATCCTTTCTCAAATACCGCATTGTACATTGTATAATTAAACTCATATTTACTTCACACCTGAACCCACATATTTATCTTCAGAACCTATCTTATAAAGCTATTTTCTCCAGAAGATCAGTTTTATATTTTTCAGGTTCACCATTTCTTTTACAGAATTCATCTTTTACATCGGTTATAAATATCTATTCACTGAACGCAGGGGAATCCTTCTAATAATCCCACGCTATCAAGTTTATCACCAAAATCGTAATCTGTTGTTTCATTTTATTGTCAATGTTCCATTTTTATTAATCTGATTGACATGCATATATATCGTCTCAGCTATTAATGAACTGACATTCAGAAAAATATCATAAAGATTACAGATAATGTCATTAAAAATTTTTCTGTCCTGTCATAGTCTCCTTTACATGTAATGTAGCTGTAAACTGTCAGTACACACAGCATAGTATCAGTATTATTATTTCTTCCGTAACCGAGTTATATCTCCTCCTTGATTTAAATATCATTTTTCGGATACTATCCTCCTCCTTTAAAAACTGTATTTTCTTTTAAAAACATTAATTCTGTTGAATCTAATTTAACTGTTTGAAGATTTCTACATATTTTTATTGTATTTAATGATGTGTTGATAGTAAATGAATTTTAATAAAAGCTCTGTATTTTTGATCTTTTCTTTTATTTTATCATATTTTCTAAAAATACAAATGTCTAAGTTTTCTATTATGAAGTTTCTAAGAACATGTGTAGAAAAGATATTTAAAAATGAAGGACCTTTTAAATGAAAATCCATTTTTTACTTAAGATATCTTCATTATACTGTTTTATATTAGACTATATGTCTATAATATGAGCCGGTGTTCCTACCAGCTTCCTCCACCTCTCCACCGGAACCGCCGCCGGGAAAGCCTCCACCGCTTGAAAATCGCCACCGCCAAAGCCACCTGAGCCTCCGCCTGCACTCTCAGATCCTTAAATCTATCTTCCATTATTTTATCGTATGCATTATTATATCCTCTTGAAATTGCATTTTGACAGAAAACGGTTATTGTATGAATCATAGTAAACTCTTCTATTTATATCATAATAACTTTTCATCAAAGTTATAAGTTTTATCGTCTTCTGCATCAGTTTTATCGCCTCATTCTTAACTCCCAGAGCTACTGCATAAGGTAAAATACCTTTAAAAATATCCCACAAGCTCATCTACATCGTTAAATTTCATAATTCGATTTGCCTCTGCTGTTTTATGTACATTTCATTCCGTCAAGATATTCCTTATGTCTTATACCTTCATTTGTATACTTTCCTATAAGTTTTGAATAAATACAGTACATAATAAAAATTTACTATCGTAACAACTAGCCTACTGTTCCTGTCAAAATTCCATATAACTGCTATAAAGCATTACAAACATTGAAGACAATGAATTTACTGAAAAACCTTCTTTACAAACTGAAAAATACAACTGTAATTGAACCGAAACACATTATTATTACAGGTATAATGTACTCCATGTTGTCAATATATTTCCAGTTACATTATAAATTCTCATTCCTATCACGAAACATCATACTATTCCTATAGTAAATGGAAATTTAAATAAATTATTATCAATATAAATTTTTGTTATATCTTGTTTCCAATGTACTAGAATTTTTTGCGCGGCATTATAAAGACCCTGTTCATTTTTAAATATATTCTTCTCATCATCTGAAAGAACACAAAGAAGAGCCTTTTCTTCAGATGAAAGTTCAGGATTTCTTTCAGTATCCTTGACAAGCCTATATTTTACATTCTTTCCGTTCCCATCCTTATCCTCTGCAGTTACATAGTCTTTTGACAGAGTGAGAGCATTCCTGTTGTCAGCATTTCTTTCGGATCTCTCACTACCTTTGATATATACAGCATACATGGGAGAAATATCCTTCGGTATGTTAAATTCAGGAATAATCAGCTTTTCCCTGCGGATCCTTCCAAACAGGAACCATGTTACAAATCCATATATTGCCAGCATTAAAATTATTACAGGACCTGCTATTACAAGAGGATCTGCATAATAAAGAACTTCCAGTTTATCAAAGCCATGTAGGACTTATTTTGTCTGTTTCAAATTTGTACGAAAACTCAAGTCCATTACGTGGTTCACAGAACTTCATTAGTCTTTATTTTTATAATTCCCTCTTCGAACTATAGTATAATTTTTCCAGTTTCTCCATATTCACCTGTGTACACTTCCAGCTGCTGAATTTCATTTTCGCCTACAGGTTCATTATTTTTCAAACTTATGCTCACATCTGCACTTTCTGTGGGACATTCCAGAACTGACCTATTGGATTGAAATATACCTGATAGATTCCATCCTTTTCAAATACAGCATTGTATATCGTGTAATTAAATTCATATTTAGTTTATACCTGAATCACATATCTGTCTGCAGAACCTACCCTGTAACTTACCCTTCATAGGAGTATCAGAAGTGTAGTTTTTTCAGGTTCACCATTTCTCTTTACAGAATTCATCTTCACATGGGATTTATAAATATCTGTTCCACTGAACGCGAGGAATATCCTATAATTCCATGCTAAGATCATTATCAAATTCATAATCTATTACTTCATTCACCGTCAATGTCCCATTTTTATTAATCTGTATTGAAACATCCGTATATTGCCTCAGCGATTAATGAACCGGCATTTAACAAAAAACATCACATAAAGATTACAGATAATGTCATTAAAAATTTTTCTTCTGTCTATGTCATAAAAAAGTCTCCTTTTATCTGATAGCCTGTATAAATATATTTTCTCTCCGAATAATAATTTATCATTTTTTATATATCAAACCTGCTATTCCTTGTCGATATATTCTTTTTCTCTTTCAAATCCTGACAATTCTATAGTTTTTATCCATCATACTGATAGTTTCCTTTTTATTCTCAGCTTCTGAAAAATGGATTATTTCTTTTAAAAATATGCTATCATTTTCTTCTATATCTTCATATACTTCGCCACTTTTTATGTATTTTTCAGCCCTTCCAGATGTCTTTTGGCTTCAATTCCTGTATATCTTCCTATATTCTTTAAATAAACAAGGAATAAAATAACAGTTGATATTACAAATGTCGAAGGAAATCCCAAAATAGCTATCATTGATATTAGAAAAAGTACAAATAGCTATAGTCTATAACCAATATTATAGCAATTATTACTATCTTAAGAAATATAAATTTCATTGGCATCATTCTATTCCTGAAACAAATATATATATATAGTTTAATATAACTTAAAAGCTGAGCAAAAAATATTGATAATGGTATAATTCCCTCTGAACCTGCTAATCCAAATAGCAGACAGATACAAAAATATCACTATAAATACGAATATAGAAAAATAAATTCCTATTTGGTATAGCTTCTTCACGTTTCCCCTGATATCTCTAATCTCATAAAATTCTCATATTATTTTCAAAAGTAGTATTCTCTTCCTTTAAACAGCTGACCGTCATTATATTCAATCAGTATTTCCAAAATTCATCTTCCTCTTTAGAACAGTACTCTTCCCCTGTATCCATAATCTCCTATCATCTTGAAAACATACTGGTCTCCGTCGTCTTTTTATAGCCAGGTTCATCAGAAAAATTATGTCAAATATAGAATCTTCAACTTTTATAAATCCTTTTTCAATTAGGAAAGCATGACCAATATATACTATTTCCGTTGCATCCTTTATTCCATCTGCCAGGGCTGCCATCATTGGAGAAATATTTTTGGGGAATTTCTGACACAGGCTCAATACCTTTAATCCCTTCTGTTTCCATGCCACTTCCATGTAATGTAACTGTAAAAATACCAGTACACGCAGCATGCAGCCAGTATTATTATTCCTTCTGTTTTTAAATGATACTCCATACAGTCCTTTCCGTTTTACTATAAAACTTCAAAACTGTCATGTTTTGATTTTCTAGATACTAGAACTTAACTTCAGGTGCTCTTTCTGCTCCTTTCTGAAGCATTGAAAAATTCTGCCTTTTTAAATCCTACCACCTATTATATTATTTGGGAAAGTTTCCACAAAGTATTTCTGTCTCTAGCTGTACCATTGTAATATTTTCTTGAACTCTGAATTTCTGTTTCTATTTGAGACAGCTGTGACTGCAGGCTAAGAAAGTTTTCATTTGCCTTAAGGTCAGGATAATTTTTACTAGACATCATTATTGATCTTAAAAGTTTTGTCAGTTCATTTCTATTTTCTGTATCAATATTATCAATGTCTTTGTATCTATTGACATCATCTGGCTTCTAAGTCTTACCACATTTTCCAGTGTTTCCTTTTTCATGCGTTGCATATCCTTTTACTGTATTTACAAGGTTAGGAATAAAGATCCAGTCTTTTTCTGAAGATAAACTTCTATTCCGCTCCATCCTTATCTCGTTAAGATTTTTCAATTTCACATATTTGTTATAAATTCCTACTGCTAAAAAGCTAAAATTGCTATAATTCCTAAAATAATCATTATCATAATTACATCTCCTTCTTTTTATTTAATATATAAATTTAATTTCTATTCTGAATCTTTTGTATATTCTTCCCATCTTTCAAAAAATAAAGTCCACTTCTTCTCTTCTGAATCAAGTGCCAGTGAAAACACATCTTCATTGTCAAATTCCAGTCTTTATTTTCTTTTCGCTGCTTAAATTTTTCATTGTTTGAAAAGCTTGTCTGCCTTTGTAAAAATAATATAGTACTAATATCATATGTTCCAGCCATTTAAGCATTTTCCAATCATCCTTAGTAGGAACCCTACGCAAGTCAAGCAGATACTACCTTTTCCCTGTCAGACTTTAAATATGTTTCTATTGTTTTTCCCCAGTTTCTTTTAACTGCATCAGGCACTTTCGCAAAACCATATCCCGGAAGATCTACAAAATAAAATCTCATTGTTTATCAAAAATAGTTTATGAGCTGTGTTCTCCCTGGGTTTTACTGGTTCTTGCAAGACCTCTCCTATTTGTCAGAGAATTTATAAGGAAGATTTTCCAACATTTGACCTTCCTATAAATGAAAATTCAAAGCCCATTAAATTAGGATATTCCTTTTTCCAGAACTGCCGACTTTACAAATTCCTATTTCAAGTTTATCTCCTTTATTTTATTAATTATTGCTTTTATTATTACAAAACCATACTTTTAAATTCCTTTTCTTGCTTCATTCAGCGAATCCTCATAAGGTATAAAATACCATATTCCCTTTTATCATTTTTCCATCACCTTTTATTTCATGCTGTTCAAAATTAGTTTTATTGATTAAAATAGCAGGTAATGTTGAAATAGTTTTAACTGGATTAAATGAAATTTCCATCCTGCATGTAGGAATACACTCCTGGAATATATCCCCATCTGGTGGAGATACTAATTTCTTTTTGCTATACTCTGCATGACCTGTCTCTGTCTTTCATCACGCTTCAGCTGCTACTGTCTGTTTTCTATGTCTTGTATATGCTAGTGCTCTGCCCTTTTATATTATACTTTTCTCCCTCTTTAAAGGTTTCATGATCCTGTGTAAATGAATGATTTGCAACTATGTCGACTCCACCCATTATATCAGTCAGTGTAATAACATCATCAAATCTGAATACAACACTGTAGTTTTATTTTTGTATTAAGAAGTTTCTTCACCGCCTTTACCATGCACCTCTACCTCCAAAAAGCATGCAGGAATGGTTTATTTTATCAACTTTTCACCCTCACAGGAACATCTGTATAAGTATCTCTCGGTATTGAAATCATCTTTATTTTTGCGAGAAGCGGTATAACTCTTAATAACTATTATAGCATCACTTGAACCTTTTATGTCTGCCCATGGTCTGGCATCACTCCCTAGTACAAGAACATTAAAAGGTACACTTAGCCATGCTAGTAATGCAAAAAGTAAAAATTAATATGATATTTCTTATTTTTCATGATTTTCTCCTTTTGAGGTTATTTTTACCCCTTATCTTTATATTTTCTTTTTGTCATTTTAATTTTCTATTCTATTTTCCATTAAATTTTCACTATGAATTTTTCTATTTCCAAAATCCAGCATTTCAGAATCTCCGTTATTTTCTATTGTGTAGTTACTCAGTCTCCGTTTTTCAGCTCATATCCATCTGAGCATTTATTATTTGCTGAACTTCCTCTCTTTCCTCATCTCTTTTAAACCCTTTCCAGCTGTGTTTTTATCAGCAGCCATGTAAGCACTATAAGGTCAAATTCTCAGTTTTGCTTCAAAAGAAGCTGAACTTCTAAATACTGATCTTATAATTTTAAATTCTTTACCTGTCTTCTCATTTCTTCAACAATAGGAGGATGCATAATAGTTTAGTACACTCACCTCTTCTTTGAATACTGTTTGCCGTAATTTATTCCTTGAAAATGCTTTTCTTTTCGAAATATTATTCTGACTTTCAAATTTCAATTCAAAATTTCTGACAAGTTCATCGATTACTTCAGGATATTCATAACTTCTCTTGATATTACATCTAAACCTATTACAGGATATCCTCTCTCCCTCAGTTTTCTGCTGACTGATACTTTTTACCTGTACCAATTCCTCCCGTCAATCCTATTATCATAAAACCTCTTTTCAGTTCAGTCATTTTTAACATATTATATTTTATGTATCTTTTCTTTAATATTTTCAATATTTTAATTCCCTACTTTATTCATCTGTAAAAATAAAAAGGACACTTTTCATAAGAAAAATAAAACATAATTTCAATTTTTCTGATTTATCAGCTGTAAATTATATTCTCATCTATTCCTATTTAAATATCCCTTTTTATTTATACTATATTCAACTGTACTTTACATTTCCTTCATTTCCAAAGCTCTAAGCAATTTTTTGTTATTAAATGCTTTTCCTCCACCCATAACTACTGACTCTAAAGGATTAGAAGCTCTTTTAATAATAATCTTAACTTCATCTTCTATGAGTTTTATCAAGGTATCAATGAACCTCCACCTGTAAGAATAACACCATTATCAAGTACATCTGCAGATAATTCGGCGGACATTTTTCAAGCACTTCTTTTAAAGCTGATAAAATCTCATTTATAGAATCTTTTATGCTTCATGAACTTGGTTTGATGTTATTTCAATAGTTTTTGGTATTCCACTTGTCAAATCTCTTCCTTTTATATTTGAAATTTCATTTTCTGTTTTGGGAACTTTTATTGCTGTTCCCAGTTCTATTTTTATTTCTTTCCTGCAGTTTTATCTCTATAAGAAGATTAAATTCTACACATATTTTATTATGTCCTCATCAAATTTATTACTTGCAACTCTTATAGACTTACTGGAAATTTATTTTCATCCATTGAAAGGATTGCAATATCAGTAGAACCTCCACCTATATCAATGACTGTATTCCCTTCTGGCAACGAAATATTTACTCCTGATCCGACAACTGCTGCTTTTCTCTTCTATCAGATAAACTGCTCCTATAGCCGCATCAAAAATAGCTCTCTTTTCGATACTTGTCATTTCAAAGGGGAACTTACATACCATTAGTTCAGGCTTGAATGAGAACCACCATATATCTGTTTTTACAGAGCACTGAGCATTTCCCTAGTCGCATCAATGTCAGAGTGACCCCTTCCTTCAAAGGTCTTATAACTATAGAACTTGCAGCTGTTTTCCCTTGCATTCTCCTTTGCTCCCTACTGCGATTAATTCACCTGTTTTTCTGTCTTTTACAATTACCGAAGGTTCATTTAACACTATTTTATTTTTCTGTTTGTCATAAATTAAAACATTAGATGTCCCCAGATCTGTGCAATACTTTTATTTTGTCCTGAAAAATTCAGAAATCTTGTTAATTTTTGACATAGCTTTTCTCCTTTTTATTTACTCAATTATACTTTTAGAAGTTCTTTTTCTTTCTTAGCTAAAGCTTCATCTACCGCTGCAACAAATTTATCAGTCATTTTTGAACCTTTTCTTCACTTGATTTAAGTTCATCTTCTGTTATTTCACTATCTTTTTCCATTTTTCTTAACTTATTATTGATATCTTTTCTGACATTTCTTATTGCAATTTTTCCTTCTTCAGCTTCTACAAGTTTTACATATTTACTTTTCTACGTTCTTCTGTTAATTCAGGTACCTGCAAGTCTTATTATTTTACCGTCATTTTGGAAGGATTAAATCCTAAATTAGCCCGGAAGAGTAGGACTTTTTCAATTGCAGGTAATTTCAGCGATTTATCGTGATCTAATGTAAGAAGTTCAGCTCGGTGCAGAAACCAGTACCTACCTGAGTTTAGGAGGTGTCGCGAACCGCCAATAGGCTACTCACGGTAGGACAACCATCAAGCATAGAAACACTAGCTCTTCCTGCTCCACATGAGAAAATTTTTCTTTTGTACTCTCCAACGATTTTTCCATTTTATTTTGTAATCTCCGTTAAAATTTCTTCTAACATTCCTACTACCACCTCATAGAGTATATTCTTTTTGCCATACAAACTCACACAATTTTACATTTTATTTGATTATATATATTATACTCCCATAATAACTATAGTACCTATATCTTGAACCATTTTTCAACATATTTCCTTCCATCAAGTGCATTGTTAAAAGCAACTATAGGCATTATCATTTCTCACGGCACGTGATGGAGCTGCCGTGTCCATAACGCCAAGATTTTTACTCATAGTCTTTCATCAAATGTTACAGTGTCATACCTTACCGCATCGCCAAACTTCATCGGATCTTTATCATAGATTCCCGTCTACTTTTGTCCTTTTGCAAGCATATTCAGCGCCAATTTCCACTGCTCTCAGGCTCCGCATGAATCAGTTGTAAAATAAGATTTCCTGTACCACCCAGCACTACTCTTTTCCAGATGCTCTTATAGCCTTCTTCTTATAAAGGCTCTGCAATCCTGAGGCATTTGAATAGCAGTCAACACTCTCGTAGGAATATCAAGTCTTTCTATTGCATCCTGCAGTGCAAGTCCGTTCATAATAGTCGCCAGCATTCCCATCGTGTCTCCGGTTACCCTGTCAAAACCTTCCTTGCATTCACATACACCCACGGAAAATATTGCCTCCACCAATTACAATAGCTACTTCTACTCCTTATCAGCTCGAACTTCCTTTACCTGTCTTGCAAAACTCTGCGAAACATCACTTGAAAATCCAAAATCCTTATTATTTCCAGCAAGTGCTTCACCACTTAATTTCAATCAATAATATTCTCTTTAGTATATTTCGAGCATAGGTGTTCTCCTTCAATTTCTTTTTAAAATAAGCAAAGTGTCACTGTTTTAATTTCCTGCCATTGCAGCAACTCTACTGCAGCGAAGTCTGATTCTTCTTTTTCTGGTTCCTTCACCAGCTTTAAATCTGTCGAGAAATTGATATTATTGGAAACTCCAGGGGGCTATAGAATTTTTCAATAGTCACGCTATCATCTCTCTAACGTACTTCGATTAACAAGCACAATTTTCTTCACAGAACTCTCATTTTTCCACTCTAAGAATCAGTTATATTTTCAGGCTTTCCTTCCTGCTGTAACTGATGTCTCATGTCCTTTTCTCTTTCAAGGTCATCTGTTGTAACCTGTTCTGAATTAAGATATTTGAGGATCCATAGCTGCTACTTAACGCATTTATCCTTTTTGCTTTTTCTTGCTACTTTCAGGTGTTGCTCTCTCTGAGACATTCAGTAATACTCCTATCCACCTAGGTGAATATATGTTTCTTATGGGAAACCATCAGTTGGAAACAAGTTTCAATCTTCTGATATTCATATTTTTCTGGTTTTAGCTATTAAATTCCTGTTGAGTTGTCCTCTCACTCCTTCTAATTCAAATGCCTTTTAATTCATCTTCACTTGTTAAATCATGTTCTAATGACAGCTGAACTAATTTTTCTCCAAAATTTTTAAATTCATCATTTTTAACAGTGAAATCTGTTTCAGAATTGAATTCCAGTATGGCACCTTTTTCTGTCAGCTGAAACTGCTGCAAATACTAATCCTTCAGCTGCTACTCTTCCTGATTTTTAGCAAGCTTAGCAATTCCTTTTCTCTTAGCCAGTCAATTGCTTTTTCTATATCCCGCCATTTTTCTTCTAAAGCCTTTTTACAGTCAGAGCATTCCTGCTCCTGTTCTTTCTCTTAATTCTTTAATAAGTGCTGTAGTAGTGCCACTTTATTTCCCTCCTATTTCATTATTATTTTACGTTTATATTTTTGCAAGAACAGGGGAATGGCTTTATTCCCCTATTATTTTATTCCAATGTTTATGTTTTTCTATTATAGCTTCTGTACTTTCTTCAGTAACTTCTTCAATAACTTTCACTTCTTCTACAACTTCTCATCTTCAGAAACTTCGCTTCTACTTCTTCAGAAAATAAATCCTTTCTACTCCACCGTTTCCTTCAACAACTGCATTTGCAATAACTTGTGAGAACCATTTTATTGATCTGATTGCATCATCATTTGCAGGTATTTTATAAGATTACTAATTCAGGATTAACATTTGTATCAATTAAGCAATTACAGGAATTCCTAACTTTTAGCTTCTTCATGTACAAGGAATTCTTTTGATATCTACAACAAATAATGCTGCAGGTAATTTTTTCATTTCTTTAATTCCACCTATATTTTTGACAGTTTTGCCATTTCCTTTTCTTAATAATCCTGCTTCTGTGTATGCTGTATCAATGTTCCATCAGCATCCATTTCTTCAAGTTCTTTCAATCTACTCTTGTTTTTGATTGTGTGTCCAGGTTAGCTCGAAGTCCACTAACCATCTGTGATTTACATAAAATCCTCCAGCTCTTTCAGCTTCTTCCTTCCTGCATCCTGAGCTTGTTTCTTAGTTCCTACGAATAATACTTTTCCACCTTCTGAAGAAATTTCTCTTACAAATTCGTAAGCCTTTTTCTGTTGCTGCCAATGTCTGATGCAAATCAAGTATAATATACGTTTCTTTCTGTAAGATATAAGGTTTCATATTTTAGGATTCCATCTTTGCCTGATGTCCAAAAATGAGCTCCTACTTCTAATAATTGTTTTCATTGTGATTACTGCCATTGTTTTCCTCCTAATTTTGGTTTTTCTCCCACTTATCTCTGAAAAGCAGATTATCTTTTTACTCTGAGATAACACCCTACTTCCAGATAAAACAAAAGTGTGATTAATAATCAATGCATTTTATCATTTTTACAGCACTTGTCAATATTTTACAATTCTCATTTTTATTAGCATACACGACTTATATACTAAACCATGTTTTATATGTTTCATTTTTCTAATTTTATTTAGTAGACAAACTTACTGATAATCCAGCTCTTAATTCGTTAACTTCGGTAGTTACTCCTCTTATTTTCATTATGTTTGTTATATTCACTTGCTTCTCTGTACTGGTCTATATTTTTACATAAGGATTTATTGTTATTTTTCTCCTACTGCAGTATCAGAAAGAAAGCTTTTATAGCCTAAATCTGTCCATACAGAGAATGTATTGCTGTATCCTGTTACAGCAGTATATTTTTCCATTCATTATCAGACTAGAACTTTACCATAAAATCCCCGTTAAAAGGAGAGTTGTATAACTTATTCCTGTGTAGTGTCAATATACACTATTGATTTTGCATCTTCTCCTGTTTCTGATACTTTTCCTTTTAAATCTCTAGTGATGTATTAATCCGATTGAGTATGATACTTTTTCCGCTTTTTCCATTATAGATATCTTTGTCATGGTTAAAATCTGCGTTGAATCCCCAACCTTCAGCTCTTCCTTTTCACAAAATCGCTTTCCGAAAGATGATAATCTCTGGTCCACTCTAATATCAGATATACGAGCATGTAATGTTGCAGAAACATTTTGTCCAAATACTTTAAAGTCAAATGAAGTGCCCAAAATATATATCATTGCTATTCCATAAG
>BNJV01000349.1_pt1 | contig 96215 bp, 139 predicted proteins | sample 8540591 | NCBI WGS metagenome assembly BNJV01 (sample SAMD00202457, study PRJDB9452) | human saliva metagenome | host: Homo sapiens | reverse complement strand
TTCAGTTACGTATTGCTTCAGCTTATAAAACGAGACTATTGGTAAAGAATATAAACAGAAATAGTTCCGAGATAGAATACAGTTTATATATACATATTATGGATATGATGGTACTTTATCTGACAATTATACAATAGATGAAGAATATGTTGTTAAAATTCAATTCCAAAAGTATCCCATTTAATTGTTCAAGATGATAATGAAATAACTTATAAATTTACTATTATTTATAATAACAGTTATTGACTCCAACTTTAAAAAAGTAAATAGATATTCTTATATATTATGTAGGTAATTAGAAAATATTTCAATGACAATGTAAGACATATATTTAAGATTTGGTTTTATAATCCCGTCTTTGACAGTTGAAAGAGGGTAAAAGCCTCACAAGTAGTGTAAATACGCTGTTTGTGGGGCTTTCTAATGAAAAAGTATGTGGTTATTTTTCTTTTCGAGTCTGATTTAAAATTTTTCTCATATTTTTCTGAGATGTTATCTGGCAGTCTGTTCTAAAATCCAAAAAGCATCGTGCAGAGCATCCGTGATATCGGTGCGAGTGTAGGTTGGGATATATCCTTCTCCAGGTGCAATCATCATATCCATGGAACGTATTGTATTTATTAGTTCTTCACAGGTGTATTTTTCCTTTAGCTTCTGCTCAAGAATTCTATAAATAACCAGAGCTGTAAAGCAGGTAGTGAAGTGAGCTGTTATTCTATCTTTTCTGGATAGATATATAGGTCTGGATTTAAATTCAGTCTTCATGATGCGAAAGCATTCCTCAATTTCCCATCTTCTTTGATTGATTTTAATAATACTTGATACATCACACTCAAGGTTTGTACAGACAGCGTAAAATCCGTCGTATTTGGTTTCGTTATCAATCTGTTTTCGGTTTAATGTGGTGATTGTTTTACTGGCAACTTCACCATCCGTGTACAATGCCCCTGTTCAACAAATCGTTTTGGGTCATTGGCTCTGTTCTTTGTAAGCTTAGATGGTGACTCTAAGTACTTCATTGCTCTTTCAACTTGACGTTCTCTTACAGTTCTCTGATAATTGCGATATTTGATGGAATAAGTAACAATAAGGTGCTGTTCAAGATTGTCCTCATTAATCCATCTATCATTATAAAAAAACTTTGTCATAATCGGCTTCTTCATCAAGCTTCACTAAGCTTATATTTTTTTATTGCTGCCGGGAAGATACCATCCCTCATCAGCAAGACAGAAACTTGTAAGAAAACCTTTGAGCTTTTTATAGACTGTAGTTGTTACAACTTTCCTTGAATGCTGTTAAGTTTTCTGTTTGAAGTGGAGGAAAGCCCAGCATCTGTACATACAATAAAATTTGAAGTGCCGAAGTCTTTATAATCTTCTGTTCAAGGGAGACATAGAGGGCTGTTCGTTTTGCTGCCCTCAAAGATAGAAAAAAGGCCAAAGGTATAGCATCAGCATCCATGAACATACCCATTTGGACAATGGGATTAGGACGATGCTCTTTTGAAATCCCATACTTTCTAAAAATCGTCTTCCTTCAATCTCGAAATAATAGTTTCAGCAGTCGTAATAAAGTACTTCCTTGTTACGGTTCACTAGGTTTTGAGAGTTCTGTATAGCTCAGACTGAAAGAAGTCATTTTCATCTGCAATCACTTCAAGAGCTCTATACACCTGGTGCAATTCGCATTTAGGTTGCTCAAGAAACTTTTGAGAGCTTTCAAGAGAAGAAAGTTTGGAGCCCGGTGCAATAATTCTTGAATAAACAAGCATGGAAAGAATGTCATTTAGGTCGTAATCGAATTTATATTTTTCTGCTATGGCGCTGCAAATCTTATCCAGGCCAAGGGAATAGTAGATATCTTGAATAAAAAGGTAACCCACATTGCAGGAGTTACGAACATCTTTATCTATGAGCATGGATGAAGAAAATTTAAGCAGAACTCCCTTTTGCGTCTCCTTTTCAGCAATGGTCAGCTTTCTGGCATATGCCTTTGCCCATTCAAGGGGATCTTGCTCTCCACATCGTGCCCTAATTTCTTCGATACTTCCAAGTCGTTCTACAGTCTTAGTAGTGGTTTTGTTTCCTATACGCACAGATTTTTGAATATAATAACTAGGTGACTTTTTGTTCCGGCACATGTTAGTTTCATAAATTAATCCCTCCATACACTAATTATACCATAAATACCTGTAAATAGCCACATAAAAAAGAAGAAAAAATTTGACAAAAATATAGGCTTTTCAGGACCTACAAGATTTTCTCTTTTTATTCAACTGTCAAACTACTGAAAATTAATTCCAAAAGTATCTATTTAATTGTTCAAGATGATAATGAAATAACTTTATAAATTTACTGATATTTATAACAACAGTTATTGGATCCAACTTTAAAAAGTAAATAGATATTCTTATATATTATGTAGAGTAATTAGAAAATATTTTTGTAATGACAATAGATATATATTTAAGATTTGGTTTATACTATATAAAGACAGTTGAATGTCATTTTGTGAGTATATAGAGAAGACGAGGAGGGAATGATGAAGAAAAGTTTGATAAAATCAGCAGGTACTATTTGCAGCACTTAGTCTTGTGGTGTTGTAGTTTCAACCAATGACAGCAGAAGCAGCTATCTTAGAGCGTATGCCCGGAGATAGAGGGAGAATACAAAGATGAGCATGGTTGGTACATGCTGTCAGGAACAGATAGATATGTCAGCAGATAACTGGCTGTATGACAAGTGGCGATGTACTTTGATCACTGGGGCTATATAAGAAATGCTTGGATCAACTAAGGCGAGATTCTTACTATGTAGGTGCTGACGGAAAAATGTGGCATAATGCTGAGACTCAGACGATACAGGGTAGACAGTACTGGTAAGTGGATTAAATAATTTATAGATAGAAACCCGTTATTTCTTGAGGTTTTTTAGCTATATTAGTATATTTTTATGTTATAATAAATGTGATAATTTAGTAGTATTATCTTTCGAAAGGGCTTTAGTATAAGTACTTAAAGGCAAGGAGAGATATGTTTATTGGGGAGTTTTATTTTGCACATTTGCCCATTGGAGAAATTATTCCCGGACTTGTTTCAATATGGTTAGCTTTTGGCAGCCCTTATTATGATAGTGGTATTCTATTTATAGAATCGTTGGAGACAGATTATTATATTCTGCATACTGTCATTAGTCTTTATAGTATTCTTTAGAAGGATATTTAAAAGGGCTATATGAGGTGTAAGGAGAGTCCGGATGTTGAGAAGGTTAAGATATTGAAACTCACATCCATAGAAGAAGGTAAGTATGTTTATGATGTAAGATTTAAAGGCGGCACATGGACAGCTATCGCCAAGGTGGAGCTAAATCCCGGAGATATTGCAAACATTGGCAGTTTGAGAGTAATAAAATAATCATCAACGACAACTAGTCTATTAAAAAGGAGAATCAGCTATGTTAGGTTATGCAATTATTGTTTTATTGATATTATATTCGTAATTACAGTCAAGTCAATAAAGATAGTCCCGAGTCGAGTATGTGCAGAAAAGCTTGGAAAGTATTCAAGGTCTCGCTCAGGGCTTCATTTTTATAAACCTTTCTTCGATAGAATCAGCAAAGGTGGATTTCATTGAAAGAGCAGGTTGTAGATTTTCCACTACAGCAATGTTATAACTCAGGATAATGCAACTATGCAGATAGATACTATAGTATACTTTCAGATAACAGATCCAAGATGGCATACTTGTGGTGTGGAGAGGCCCTATATCTGCTATTGAGAAATCTCACAGCTACTACACTTAGAAATATCATAGGTGATATGATTTGTAGACCAGACGTCACATCAAGGGATACTATAAATACAGCTATGAGATCTGAGCTGATGAGGCTACAGATCCATGAGCATCAAGCAAACCGTGTGGAGCTAAAGAGGTATCTTGCCACCTGAAGATATTAGAGTTGCAATGGAGAAGCTGAGATGCTGAGCGTGAAAAAAGAGCAAACATTCTGAAGCTCAGGCCAAAGAAAGAAAAGTGCTATTCTTGTTAGCAGAGGGTAATACAAGCATGCTACTCAATGCAGAAGCTGAAAAAGGAGACCGCTATAAAGAGCTGAAGGACAGGCACAGATTGTTTCTAGCTATTCAAAAAGCTCAGGCAGAGTCTTTTGAGGGGTACTTTTCTGAGGCAGATCCAAGCCAGAAGGTACTCACACTTAAAGGACTTGAGGCATTCAGAAGGGTGGCAGACGGAAAAATCAACTAAGATTATCATCACCTGCGGAACTTAGGCTGGCATCATTGGCAACAAGCTTTGTGAGTTGAATCAAAAGTAGAAATTAAAAAGAGCAATAATATAATGAGGCTTTTCGTGCATGAAAGCTCACTTTATTATGTTTCTCGCTTTGCAGGTAAGTGAAAAATAAACTCTGTACCTACACCCACAGTGCTTACAACATCTATATTCTCACCATGAGGTTTGCAAGATTTCCTTGACAATAGCAAGCCCAAGTCCTGTGCCTATCTTTATCCTTACCTCTGGAAAGATCTCGATTTGTAAAAATCTGTCAAATACTTTGACTGTTCATTCTTGGCAATGCCTATACCTGTATCTTTTACAGATATAAAGACTTTCTCCTACTGGTTTTGTATAATGATAGAAGAGTTCTGAGAAGAAAATTTTATGGCATTATCTATAAGGGTTATAGTACCTGCTGTATCTTTGTTGTAGTCGGCAAGAACATACAGGATATATTCAATAGTATCAGTTCAATATAGTTACATTCTTGCTATTACACTGTACTCCAAAAGCTGCTGGCAGTGTCACGAATTACATTGTTTATATCAAAGCTTGTCCTATTGAGCTTTACACTCTCTATAGAATCCAAAGAGAGAATACTTTCAGTGAGCTTGGTGAGTCTATTTGTCTCCATCTATAACTCTTTGTAAATATTTTTCATGCATTTCAGTAGGTATGGTTCCGTCAGCATAGCCTCTAAATACCCTTTTTATAGAAGTTAGAGGTGAACGAAAATCATGTAGAAACATTTGAAATAAACTTTTTGATAATTTTCTGTATCCAGTTTGTCTGACATATAGTTTAGGTAGCTGCCAGATATCCCATTTCATCATTTGAGGCTACCTTTATTTCATATTTTAAATCTCCCTCAGCATATGCCTTTTGCCCTGTGGTTATAGGGGTGAGTATACATACGCTGAAAGACAATTAAAATAACCAATGACAGTAAAATACTATCAGAGAGGTTATATAGACTATATTTAAAAATATGATATTGACTTTGAGTAACATTTTTCATAGATAGATGAATTACTACATAGCCATAGGTACTGAAAGTTTCCGGGTAATAGGTGCAGAAACACTTAAGTAGTCCTCTGTAAAGGAATGAAAGTATCACCTACCATAGTGATTTGTTACCTGTAGCGGTGAGGGTTGAAATCTGATATAATATCAGATACTCTTTGTTTGTCAGCATCCACTATTATTTTCGCCATTTCTATCCATTACCCATATCTTTTGCATTGAGGAAAGTTGCCACCGCCTGTAGTTGTGGATAGCTTTCTGCAAGAGAAATAGTCTGGCATTTTCATACAGTGGGAATATGTAGAGGCAATAAGATTCGCCTCATCATATAAAGTTTGACTTCTAGGACTCTACAGATAGGAATAAAGTCAAATAAGCTGAAATAGTAGCTATGACACAAATCCGGCTATACCAAAAAATATATATGCCATAATAAATTTTTAGATGAGAGAGAGTCTCATTTTTGACCTCAAATTTTATAGCCACAATACCCCAGACTGTGGATATTGCTCCAAAATTGATTATCATCTATTTTCTACGCACAATCTTTTATGTGTACATCTACAGTTCTGGTGTCTCCGATATACTCCATATCCCCAGATATTATCCAGAAGCTGTTCTCGGTAAATACTGATTTGGATGCGAGGATAGGAAGCTAGAGTTCCAGTCCTTTGGTGGCATTCCACATGCCAAGGAAGGTGACGAGCATAATTTGTCATATTCACTACCAAATCCGGATATTCTACATATTCACCACCGGTATGCACCTCAGGTAGTGAAATAGTACTGTTATAAAGCGTCTTATCACTGCTTTTACTCTCGGCTATAAGTTCCTTTGAGTCAAAGGGTTTAATCATATAGTCATCTGCACCAAGCCCTCCAGTCCCAATACTTTGTCAAAAACCCTCACCTTTTGCAGAAAGCATTATGATGGAGTACAGGATTTGGATCTGATTTTCTACAAACCTGATGTCCATCTATACCCGGCAACATAAGGTCAAGAAGAACAAGATGAGGTTTGAACTCATCAAAATCCAGATAAAAGCAGATTCTCCATCCCCCACTATTTTTGTTTCATAACACTCTTTCATTAAAATACAACGAAATAAGTTCTGCCATATTTTCATCATCATCCACAATTAAAATTCTTTGCTTTTCCACCATCGTTTCACTCTATATATATTTATTTAAACTCACTATTGTTACAGCATTGCCACCCTCGTTAAAATCAGCAAGAGAATAGCTCTTTTACAAAAGACTCGCCTCTTCAAGCAGGCATGTATACTCTTTTGTAATGCTCCGGTACCCCTACCATGAATTATCCTAACTCCTGGAAGATGTGCTAAGAGAGCATCATCTAAGTATTTGTCAAGCTCTGAACAAGCCTCATCCATTCTTTTCCGATAACATTTTATCTCTGTAGATATGGTAGCAGATTTTACCATAGAAGAGCTCCTGGTTCTTGTCTTGGTCTGAGGCTTAGTGTCAGGTTCTTCTACTAAAGCAACGTCAGATATATTTACCTGAGATCTAAGTATACCCATTTGAACAAAGAAATTTCCACTTTGATTTGGAAGAGAAGATACTATACCGTCAAGGTTCAAGCTGATACTATGAACACTGTCACCAAGTTTTAACTCCTTTGGTTTTTAACTTTTATAGTTTGCTGTATTCCAATAGTTTTTGTATTTTTATTTACTGATTCCTGAGTCTGGTTCGCTGTTCTTCAAGAGCTGAGCCAAGACCGGCACCGGAAAACTATTTTATTGATATTCTTTATAGTATCATCTGCTGTTTCCTTGGCTACTTCTAAAATCTTTTGCAGCTTCTCTGGCTTCTTCTAAGATCTTTTTCTTTCTTTTGAGTGAGATTTTCTTCTTGCTTGTCATAATGTCTCTTTAGGCTTTCTATTTCCCTCTTATGTTTTGTAGATAGATAATTTATCTTTCTCATTATTTGCCTATCATTTTCAAGTCTTGTAAGCAGATCTCTCAAAGTCCTTTGCATCTTTTTCAAGATGATTGTCAGCCTCTGAAATAATATAATCCGAAGTCCAAGTTACCTGCTATGGCAAAAGGCATTTTGATTTGCCGGGTACTCCCATAAGTAATTTCATAGGTAGGAGAGAGAGTCACACATCAAATTCACATGAAGCATTTTCAACGCCAGGCTCGTTTAATGCAAATACCTTAAGTTCACTGTAGTGAGTGGTTGCAATACATCTGCTTTGCATCCTATGCTGAATGAGAGTATTGAGATGGCAGTGCGCACCCTCAGTAGGGCTGAGTACCGGCACATAGTTCATCAAAAAGGCAGAGCGAATTTGCATCAGCGTGGTTTAATGTAAACAATATTTTTCATATGGCCTGAGAATGGCAGGTGATCATCAATACTCTGTTCATCTCCGATATCGGCACAAATACATCATTAAATACAAGCTCACTGCCCTCAAATGCCGGTATATGGAAGTCCTGACTGTCCCATAAGTGTACAATAATCCAACTGTCTTTAGTGAGTACTGTTTTACCACCGTATTTGGTCCTGTGATAATCAGTAAGTCGTAATTATCACCTATTGAGATATTGATAGGTACAACCTTTTTGAATCAAGTAGAGGATGTCTTACCTTTTATATTTATATAATGCTTTTGAATTAAACTTCGGTTCGCTTGCATTCATCTTCTTTGAGAGATTTTGCCTTGGCATATACAAAGTCAAGGAAGATAAGCGTCTGTATTTTCTCTTAAAGGTTCAATATATAGTGCAGCCAAAAGGCTAAGGTTTTCAAGTATCTTTTCTATCTCTTTTTCTCATCACATAAACAATGATTTTAACTCATTATTCATCTTTATAACTGCTATAGGCTCGTAAATACAGTAGAACCGGTAGCAGATTGGTCATCACAACGCCAGATACTTTATTCTTGTACTACTTTTTATAGGGAGGCAGTAAGCTCCGTCTCTTTGAGTGATGACTGCATCCATTCACCTACTCTATGTGCATTGAGAATATTGTTGAGTTCTGTATGCATCTTTGAGTTTATCTGCTTTATCTTCCTTCTGATATGGCTTAGCTCAGGAGAAGCATTGTCTGCTATTATTTCTTCAGATATAATACATCTTGAAAGTTCTTTTTGAGATCTTTTATATCATAAAGACTTCTAAAATGTTCTTCCAATACATCATATTCCTCTTCGTCAGGGTGCAGACCATATGATATAGTCTTAGATACAGCGTTCAAAATAGACAGAATTTTCATAAGTTCCGGCTGTGAAAGTGATGAACCTATTTCAAGTCTTTTTAAAGAATCTGATATATCCTTTATTTCAGACAATAGAGATTTCCTTTAAGCCTTATTCTGTCCAGTGCAGCAGTTGTATATCCTTGATGGATTTCATTTATATCTGTAGACGGCTTAAGCTTTTGCACAAAGCTTTTTGGCGGCTCACTGCTTGCCATATCTACCAAGTATTTATTATTTTTCATATTCCAGTATTTTTAATGTTTATTCATAATCTATCCTTAAACTTTCAAATCAGCTGAAAAACATTTTCCGATTCCAGAAATATTATATCAAAAATCTATTTATGACAAAAACAGCCTTAAAATCATAATATTTACTTATGATTTTCAAGACCGGTTAAATATATTATTTATGTGTGAGTTTAAACTCACGATATGCCTTCTTTTGCCTCAGGTGTGAGATCCAATAATCGAATTTGGATAATTCATACCTATATAGGTGAGAAGTGAACCGATAGCATCCTCTGCCTTTTTATCATTTGTAAGCATAACTCTTTGTTCACGAATTCTGCCATCCTCATATAGATTTATCTGCAATGCAAAAATCTACACTTACAGTGATAACTACATACATCTTATGCTTTGTAATATTGTGATAAATCCAAACCAGATTTTTAAATTAAACATATCAATCCGAACTTGGTATTAAGTATAAGATGATCCTTACACACAAAAGCACCAAGAGATTTATCACATAGTCGGCTATATTTTCAAGTTCACCTACTATAGTCTCTCATCCAGCTCCACAAAGCCTCTCCTATGTATCCTGATTCTTAGACTTTCGTAGTGCAACGATAATAATGCCTATACCAATCGCCATAATAACTAAAGTGATAGCTATGAAAGGCGATGGAGCCTGCAAGAGATGTATTTTTAAGATAGAAGTCATCATGAAGAGAACCATCATTTCTGTAGGTATAGTCCGGATCAATCGAATCAGCTAAATCTTTAACAATATCTAAATTGTAGCTGTCATCAGAAATCAATTCCACCATCAAATAGTTTACAGGTGGAAGGTCGCTTTCACCATGTCTCTTCACTTGCATATTTATCATAGAGGTCAATCAAAGATTTGATCTCTGAATTGTTTGGATTTTGCAGTCATATAATAAAGACTACCATTGCCTCCAAATATCTGGTAAAAGTTCAATTTTTCCATCATCAGAGGTAATACCGGTACTTGATATATCATATATACTTAAAGCATATACCTCTTTATTGTCTGAAATGTAGTAATATTCATCCCTTATACATTTTTCAGCGGAATTAAATGTAAGGAACAATTTTGAATGCATATAGCCATATATCAGACCTGCTACAATCAATACTACTATAAATATTGATCCTATAAAAAGATGCTTTATTATTTTTAATACTCATAATCTCTCCGTAAATTTATAATGTCATTCCCTTTCTGCCATAGGCATTGTTTATACTTTTTCCACTTCCATGGACATGGATCATTTGGATAAATCTTTGCTTCAATACGCACAGGCTTCTTTACAGTACTGTCATCCTTATTAGTTCCGGTAACCTTGGCTACAGGCTCTCTCTCAACTTTCTGCTCCACCTTAAGATGATACAGAATACGCACAGTATCCTCAGATATACCTCTTGTCATTTCATCAAACATATCATAAGCAGCCATTTTTGTATTCTACAAGCGGATCTCTTTGATCCCAGTGCCTGCAATCCTATACCTTGACGCAACTGCTCCATATCATCAATATGGTTCATCCACTTATTGTCAATAGTCTTTAGAAGGATAATACGCTCAAGTTCACGAATTTTTCTGCATCCGAATTCAGCTTCCTTTGCCTCATAAAGCTCAACAGCCTCTTTTTTAAGTTTCTGAATAAGTTCATCCTTTTTCATATTGTCCATTTCAGGAGAATAAGAAAGAGGTGAGAGTAGTATAGAAAGGATAAGTTCATTGAGCTCTACAAAATTCCATTCACTTGCAGGTATTTCGTCAGAGATAGCCATATTTACAGAACGCTCAATGATATCATTTATCATACGAAGGATAGTGTCACGCATATTGTCGCCTTCCAGTACCTTATTTCTTTCTTCGTGAGATAACTTCTCTTTGTTCGTTATTTACCTCGTCATACTTTAAGGGTTTTCTCTTATACCATAGTTATTGCTCGATTTTCATCTGAGCTTTCTCTACAGCTCTGGTAAGCATACCATGCTCTATAGGCTCGTTTTCAGGAACACCCAAGGCATTAAAAATCTTTTATAAGTCTTTCTGATGCGAGAGAGTCTCATTAAATCGTCTTCAAGTGAGATATAGAATCTTGGCTCACCGGGATCACCCTTGACGACCTGGACGACCTCTTAACTGATTATCAATACGTCTACTCTCATGCCTTTCAGTACCAATTACCTTAAGACCACCTGCCTTGAGTGCTTCTTCGTCAAGCTTAATATCAGTACCACGGCCAGCCATATTTGTGGCAATAGTAACAGCACCATGCAAACCGGCATTTGCTACGATTTCAGCCTCTTTTTTCATGGAATTTTGCATTAAGTACTGTATGGTTTATGCCTTCTCAGCATCTTAGAAAGCATTTCTGAGGTTTCAATAGTAATAGTACCTACCAGTCAGGCTGTCCCTTGGCATTAGTTTCTTTGATCTCTTCTACAACAGCTTTGAATTTTTCTTTCTTACTCTTATAAACAACATCATCCTGATCTTTTCTTTCAATAGGCCTATTGGTTGGAATTGCGATAACATCCATACCATAGGTATTTCTAAACTCCTTTTCTTCGGTTAGAGCGGTACCGGTCATACCTGCTTTCTTTACAAATTTGTTAAAGAAGTTCTGGAATGTGATTGTAGCCAGAGTCTTTGATTCTCTTTGTACATTTACATGTTCCTTAGCCTCTATAGCCTGATGTAATCCATCAGAATATCTTCTTCCGGGCATTATACGACCTGTGAACTCATCTACGATAAGTACTTCATCATCTTTTACTACATAGTCCTTATCTCTGAACATAAGATTATTGGCTCTAAGAGCGAGGATAATACAATGCTGTATTTCAAGATTTTCAGGGTCTGCAAGGTTTCTATATTAAAGTATTTTTCTACTTTATGAGATACCTTCTTCTGTGGAGGTTTACAACCTTATCCTTTTCATTGACGATAAAATCTCCGGTCTCTTCGATTTCATCACCCATAAGTGCACCCATCTTTGTAAATTCAGCACTTGCCTCACCTCTTTCAAGCTGCTTTGCCAGCATATCACAAATCTCATAGAGCTTTGTAGATTTACCAGATTGACCTGAGATAATAAGCGGAGTTCTAGCCTCATCTATAAGGATGGAGTCCACCTCATCAATGATGGCAAAATCAAGTTCTCTTAAAACCTGATCTTTTTGTATATTGCCATATTATCACGCAGATAGTCAAATCCCAACTCATTGTTGGTAACATAGGTAATGTCGCAGGCATATTGTTCCTGTCTTTGCTCAGAGTTCATAGAGTTTAGAACACAGCCTACGCTCAACCCTAAAAATCTATGAATATCACCCATCCATTTAGAGTCACGCTCTGCAAGATAGTCATTAACGGTCACATCAAGTACACCCTTGCCTGCAAGTGCATTCAAATATGCAGGACAGGTCGAAACAAGAGTTTTACCTTCACCTGTTCTCATCTCTGCGATACGGCCCTGATGGAGGACCATACCACCAATAAGCTGTACTGAAGTGTTTCCATACCGGTAACTCTTCTGGAAGCTTCTCTAACAGCGGCAAATGCTTCAGGAAGAATATCATCCAAGGTTTCTCCATCCGCCAGTCTTTGTCTGAACTTTGGTGTAAGTTCTTTTAATTCCTCATCACTCATGGCTTGCATAGTACTCTGTAAGCTCAATATGAATAGTAGGTTCTATTATTTTAAGCTCTCTTTCACTATGTGTACCAAATATCTTTTCAATAAAATTCATTATGGTTTCTCCATTAGACTATAACAACATATCAACTATGATTATTGCAAAAGTGTCTACTAATCAAGTTATTTTAGCACTTAGCAAGCTATTTATCAACTTTTAGGAAATATTCATATTATGTTCATATATAGACTATCTAATGTAAAAATAAAGTTAAAAAACAAGCATATAATATGTCATGTAAAAGTATTTTTAATAGAAAAATCTTTTGTAAAAGTTGTAGTATATAGGGATATACTTATATTTTTAGGAGATATGATGAAAGAGAAGAAAGAAAAATCGAATGGGAGTGAGTGCCGGTAGGTAAGCTTCTCTATGAGTACACCTATGGTGATTTCATTTTTAGTACAGTCACTATATATATATAGTAGACAGTATATTTGTAGCAAGATATAGTTCTGATGCACTGGCGGCAGTTTCGCTGGCATATCCCATACAGATATTTATGATGGCGGTATCTGTAGGTACCGGTGTGGGTATAAATGCATTGCTTTCAAGAACGCTAGGAGAGGAAATAAGGAAAGGCAAAGAAGACTATGATAGTGCTATACTTCTTGGAGTTTTGGCTAATAGGCTTTTTGCAATATTTGGAAGTGTGGGCTACAAAGCTTTTCTTTTGATTCACAGACAAGTATGATGAGCATAAGAAAGCTTGGATATTCATATCTATCTATTGTAACGATATTCTCATTTGGTTTGATACTTGAGGTAACTTTTTGAGAGGATCTTACAGTCCACAGGTAAGACCATTTATAATATGATTACTCAGGGTGTGGGAGCAATTATAAATATTATTTTAGATCCTATATTAATTTTTGGACTTTTTGGGAGCACCTAAACTAGGCATACGCAGGTGCTGCTATAGCCTACGAGTTTCCGGACAGATTGTAGCAATGACATTATCCTTTATTTTTAGCAAAATACAATGAGGAGGTCAATATAAGCTTTGGTAAGCATATATTTAAACCTGATCTTGCAATTATTAAGGAGATATACAGAGTGGGTGTGCCGTCCATAGCTATGCAGTCTATGTCAACACTTATGATACTTGGACTTAATAAGATACTTGTAAGGTATTCAGACATGGCTGTAAATGTACTTGGAATATACTATAAGCTTCAAAGCTTTGTATTCATACTCTATTTTTGGATTGAACAACGGTATGACGCCGATAGTGGCTTATATTATGGTGCAAAGAATAAAGAAAAGAATAATGAGCTATTAAATATTCATTTTTACTTCGGTTTTTATAATGGTGATTGGAACAGCGGTTTTTGGATTTTTCCAAAAGAGCTTATGTTACTCTTCAGTCCGAATGAAGAGATGTTAAGACTTGGTATACCGGCACTCAAGATCTGCAGCCTTTGCTTTATTTTTGGCTGCATTTGATGTAATAGCTATTGCAACTTTTTCAATCTCTTGGAAACGGTATGTATGCACTTTATGCTTCTTTTTAAGACAGCTGATACTGATACTTCCATTTGCATTTGTACTAACGAAAGTATTTGGATTGGAAGCAGTGTGGTTTGCAATACCTCTGGCAGAACTTGGATGTGCATTCTTTGATATCTTTCTTATGAGATATATATGAAAGAAAGTAGCAAATTTATAAAGATATGGCTGTGAAGAGAAAAATAGCAGTTAGAAATAAACTTAAAACAAGGGAGTATGCAGATTCAAAATGAGTCACATACCCTGTTTTTACTATAAAAACTCTTGGAGCTACACGCTTTAGCATATCAAGCAGATGATCATCAGGAGTGATAAACAGTAGAATATTCTCACCACTGTTTGGGAAGATAAGGCAATAAGAAGATTGCATATCTGATGTAGAACAGTCTATTTGCTTACCATTTCTCCGGCTATTCATCTTAGGAGATGAAGCAGGAAAAGCTGCTTCTAAAAGTCTTTATATCCATAGTAAGGATATTTTTCTTTTTGTCTTGTTATATATAGCATCAACAGTCAAATCTGAATTCAATAAAGAATACTCATACTCCACAGATATTTTTGGATATGCGAAATAATAAAAATACAGGCCAAGTCCTACAGCAAGTATTGTGCAGGCTGAAAGGAAAGTGAGAGTATAAATAAAAATACTATGGCAATGATATTTATTGCGGAAAGTATAAGTGCAGTTGTATCAGGTTTGTTTTTCTTTACAAGTAATTCATAAAAAGTATCATTCATTATTTTTCACCTTCAAAAATTTTGTAATAAGTATGGCTATATTGAATAAACTGGCCCTCAAAGGTTTTTATATCAACACATATTTTTCTCGATTTGCTCTATTCTATAGACCAAGGTATTTCTATGCATATGCATATATCTGGAAGTCTCTGCAATACTTAGATTGTGACGAAGAAAGATATTTACAAGTTGCATACTCTCATCATCTATGGCTTCACACATATTATTTTTTAAAAAATTTTCACATACATGTCTTGGAATATTATAGATAAGCTCACCCACCCTAAATCAGTGGGAGTTATTATCTTTTTGTCTGAGTAAAAGATCTGGCTTATTGTCAATGCTTGGTTAAGTTCATAATATTCCTGTGACAGAGAGGTGGCATCTGTAAATATATCGCTGTAGGCAATATAGGCTCCTGTCATCCCTTCGGTTTTCTACCTAACATCTAGTAGAGGATGTGCTATATTATCCTCTCCTAAATATAGAAAGCAAATATGTGTAGAATCAGTCATACAAAAGATACTCTGAATTTTTCCCTGGGTGAGGGAAGTTATTATCTTTGTGATGTTTTTCATCAAGATTGGCAGGTATATATATAAGATAAAGCCGCATTTTGGTATTTGGCTTTATGCCCAAAGCTTTATAAGCATTTGTCTGTCCTTATATGGATAAACACCGCTAAGTATAGTAAAAAGAAGATTTGAGTTAGAGTATTTCTCCTATATGCAGCGGAGGCTTCTTCAAATTTGAGATATCTATTTCATCTTCATTTTCAACACTTAGTTTTATACCGGTAAAGCTTGTATATTTTTTAATTCATTTTTAATATCATTACTCATAAATATATTATAGCTTTAAATGATGTGGTGGTCAAAAGTATTTTGCTATCGAATATAAAAATAAAGGGGTAAAAATACCCCACTTATAAGATTAGTTTGTAATTGTAAGCTCTGTTTCCTTATCAAAGATATGAACTTTCTCCATATCAAGTGCAAACTTCGCATAGATCACCTGTTCTAAGATTTGTTCTAGGATTTACTCTAGCTGTCATTTGGAATCCTTCTACATCAAAGTATAAGAATACCTCTGCCAAGAAGCTCATAAACTTTGATATCAGACTCGATAACGCTGTCAGGAGAGCTGTTGATAAAGAGTTCTGAATCATCATATCCTCAGGACGAATACCAAGAACAACAGTCTTGCCATTATAAGCACCATCTTTGAACTTATGCGCCTTTGTAACAGGAAGTTTAAGAGCATCTTCCTACCTTAAGATATACATCTTCACCTTGTTTTCAACAACCGCATCCATAAAGTTCATCTGTGGTGAACCGATAAAATCCTGCAACGAAGAGATTGCGAGGGTGCATTGTAAGAGTTCTCAGGAGAGTCAACCTGCTGTACTATACCATCCTTCACTAACTATGATTCTGGTACCAGTGTCATAGCCTCTGTCTGGTCATATAGGTAACATAGATAATAGTAGCACAAGTCTTTGATGAAGCTTTGAGATCTCGATACATCTATCTCAAGCTTTGCATCAAGGTTTGAAAGCAGCTCATCCATAAGGAATACCTTGGGATTACGAACGATGCACGACCCATTGCAACTCTCTGTCTTTGTCCACCTGAAAGAGCTTTTTGGCTTTCTGTCAAGAAGCTTCTCAAGGTCAAGTATTTTTGCAGCCTCACGAAGCTTACATCTATCTCATCTTTTTGGTCTCTTACGAGCTTAAGACCGAATGCCATATTGTCATATACTGACATATGTGGATAAAGAGCATAGTTCTGGAAAACCATGGCGATATCTCTGTCCTTAGGCTCAACATCATTCATTACCTTACCGTCGATTTCAAGTGTACCTCCTGAGATATCCTCAAGACCTGCAATCATACGAAGTGTTGTAGACTTACCACAACCTGAAGGTCCTACAAAGATGATGAACTCTTTGTCTGCGATTTCAAGATTGAAATCCTGAACAGCTTTAAAAGCCGTTTGGATAAACTTTTTGAATATTCTTTAATGATAAACTAGCCATATTGCCTCCTAAATAAATATGAAAATTTATGCCTTAAGTATATAAAATAAATCATTGGGATTCAATCATACTCTTCACCAAAAAGTGGGCCATCTTTCGTCAAAGTAACGAAAAAGTTGAAGTTTATCGGGGAATTCATTGTGGTATGCTAAGCAAAATAAAATGAATCATGAGGTGAAATATGAAGAAAGCATAGGTGGAAGGCGATAGTATATCAAATATATCCAAGAAAGCTTTTACGATAGCAATGGTGATGGAATAGGTGATCTGAACGGTATTACAAGCAAGCTTGATTATCTTAAAGAATTGGGCATAGATGTAATATGGTTATCTCCGGTATATAAATCTCCAAATGATGACAATGGATATGATATTGAGTGATTATGAGGATATAATGACTGAGTTTGGTAATATGGAAGACTTTGATGAGATGCTCTCCTGCATGAGAGAGGAATCAAGATAGTGATGGATCTGGTGATCAATCATACCTCAGATGAGCATCCATGGTTTGTGGAGAGTCGTAGCTCAAAGGATAATGAAAAGAGATTACTATATCTGGAAGGACGGCAGGACGGCAAAGGAACCTAACAACTGGGGCTCCGCATTCTCAGGTCCAAGATGGATATGATGATGGGATATGTATTATCTACACCTTTTCTCTGTAAAGCAGCCGGATCTTAACTGGGAAAATCCTAAAGTAAGAAAAAGAAGTCTTTGATATGATGACAAGGTGGTGTGAAAAGGAATTGATCGGTTTCAGAATGGATGTTATAAAGCCTTATTTCAAAAACCTGAAGGTTATCCGGATGCAAAGGTAGTTGGACTTTATGGTGATATGGGAATATGTGCAAATGGTCCGAAGAATTTTATGATTATTTGAAAGAGATGAATGAAAAAGGTGCTTTCAAAGAGTTTGATATTATGACAGTAGGTGAGACTGCAGGAGTTACTCTTGAAGAGGCAAAAATATGCAAACAGCGAGGGTAATGAACTTAATATGGTATTCCAGTTTGAGCATACAGATCTTGACAGCGGTGAAAAGTTCAAATGGTCTACAAAGCCGATGCCACTAGTTCCTTTAAAGGAGAATTTGAGCAAATGGCTAGAAGGGTCTTGACATGCAGTCATGGGACAGATCTGTATTTTGTAAACTCATGAGCCAGCCTAGAATTGTATCAAGACTTGGTGATGAGTGATAATTTAGAAGCTTTCTGCAAAATGTATAGCCACCTGTTTACATATGATGCAGGGTACACTTATGTATATCAGGGTGAAGAGCTGGGAATGACAAATACGGTATTTAACTCTTGTAGATGATTTTTAGAGATCTTGGAGTCTATTAATGCGTAGAGAGCTTGTAGAGCGGACTCTTTACTAAAAGAGGACATGTTCCCTAAGATCGCACATGAGAGCAGGGACAATGCAAGAACTCCTATGCAGTGGGATGCAAGCGAGAATGCAGGATTTACTACCGGCACACCTTGGATTGCTAATAATCCTAATTATAAAAAGATCAATGTGGCAGACCAGTTAAAGAGAGAAGATTCTGTATTCCTATTATAAGAAACTTATAAGACTCAGAAAAGAAAAGCAGATCATAGTGTATGGAAAATACGAACTATTACTTCGGAAGATGATAATATTTTTGCCTATACCAGAAGTCTGGATGGTAAGAAACTTTTAACAGTATGTAATTTCAGTAAGACAGAGCAAAAGTTTGACTTCTCAGGCTATGAAAAAGCTAAGGTTTTGATATCTAATTATGAGAGGGATATTAGGAGAATAGTATATTAAAGCCATATGAGGGCTGTTGTGTATTACTTGATAATGCATAAAAATATGTTAAAATGTTGACTAATAACATTAAGATACTCAAATGGAGAGATTATAATGAAAAAGAGATTTTTGAGTGTTGCAGTAGGTGTATTGGCTGTATCTGCTATTTGGCATGGTTGTGGATCAAAGGTGCTGCAAAGAGTGACAGTGGTGCAGATACTCAAAAGTGCTGCAGAGAGCAAATCTGACGAGAGCAAGTCTGACACAGCTACAGCAAGTGGTGATGCACTTAGACTTATAAACGGAAAGATCGAGATTGATGCACAGTTAAAGAAAGCTGCGAGAAGTTTAAAGAGAAGACCGGACAGGAAGTTGTTATCGAGTCACTTGGTGGTGGTGTTGATATTCAAGGTCAGATAAAGAGCTATAAGGCTGCTGACAATATGCCTGATATTTTCGTTATCGGTGGTGACGGAGACTATGCTAACTGGACAGATATGGTAGCAGATCTTAGCGATACTGAGTTTGCAAAGAATACAGACTTTGCTTACAAAGATAAGGCAACTGGTAAGGTAGTAGGGTTTCCCCTATACGCGTAGAAGGATATGGAATAACATATAATGCAGATATCTTAGAGAAGGCAGGTATCGATCCTGCATCACTTAAGAATTATGATGCTTTCAAAGCTGCTTTTGAGAAGCTTGATAGTATGAAGGATGAGCTTGATTCAGGGCAGTAGCATCAGTTGCTGCAGAAGGCAGGACAGATGTACTGGTCAACAGGTAACCATATATTCGGTTATTACTATACAGGTGGTCTTGAGAGAGGCGACAACAAGTATTTTGATATGGCTATGAAGGGTGAAGCTTGATGATGCAAGACTTGGCGAGTTTGCTGATATGACAGAGCTTCTTTCAAATATGCAGATCCTCAGGTACTTGTTTCAGGAACATATGATGATCAGCTTGCACTTTGGGGCTGGGTAAGACAGCATTCATTACACAGGTAACTGGATTGATCCTTCACTCCCAACATACAATGTAACATTTAAGGCAGGTCTTTTACCACTTGCTTTCACAAAGTCAGATATGACAGAATCCTTGCAGATTGCCCATCATGGTGGTGTGTATACAAAGATGGTAAGAATGTAGAGGGTGCTAAGGCATTCCTTGATTTCCTTTGCTACAGATCCTGATGCACAGGAGATTCTTGTTAAAGGGCAGGTATGATTTTCACCATATACAAACAGTACAATTGAGCCTGAGGACTCCACTTGCAGTTAGCCTTAAGAGTATGTGAGACGCAGGTGAGACATCTTCATGGGCATGGTCAAAATATACCCGGAGGGTCTTGCACAAAATGCACTTGGACTTGTATTTGATTCATTTGCAAAGGAAGTATCACAAAGGATAATTTTGTAACTATGATGAAGTCAACAATGGCTGATTATATAGCAAACAATAAGAAATAATATTTTTAAAATGCTTCGCATAAATTTTAGAGCATTCCGGTCTTTGAAGTTTAGATGATTTGAAGCTCGGATTTGCTCGAGGTATATATTGTTAAGTGCGGTATCTATCTTAAAAACTAGATTTTTCTGTTTTAAGAAACTTTGAATAGCGACTTTTTAAAGTCGCTATTTTTTATAGATAGATTTTTAGTTTTAAATTAAGTTTATTGAAAGGAGTGAAAAATTGAATACAAATAAAAATTATTCCTTTGGCAATGCTGGTTCTTGGAGCAATAATTACAGTTTATGCATTGATTTTAGATCTAACAAGGGGCTAGGGAGCTTAGAGGATATATACTTATACTGGGTGTTATTTTACTTATATTGGGCATATTTAAAATGCCTCTTTAAAACATACAAAGATAGTAAATATGGTATTTTTATTCCCAATGGTATTTACCTTTTGCGGTGACTGTTATAATTCCGTTTATTTTTAGGTATTATTTATTCATTTACAGATTGGAATGGAATACAAGTTACAAGATTTGTAGGATTTGAAAAACTACATTACCATGTTTTAAACAGTCAGACTATGTATATTCTTTTGTGATTACTCTTATATATACAGTTATAAATATGATTTTTGGTTAATGTGTTGGATTTGTGTTGGCACTTGTATGTTCATCAAAAGATGAAGGGTACATCATTTTTAGATCAGCTTATTTTTACCAAACCTGATTGGTGGTCTTGTACTTGGTTATGTATGGCAGTTTATATTTAATAAGGTATTTACAACTATATTTGCAGGTTCATTATCTATGCTTATTGATGCAAACCTTGCTCTGCTTGCTATTTTGATAGTAAACACATGGGCAATATGCAGGTTACATAATGCTTATTTATTTGACAGGTCTTCAGACTGTGAAAGGATGTATTGAGGCATCCGGAGTTGATGGAGCTTCAACACTTACAGCATTATTTAAGATAAAGATACCGATGATTGCCAATACATTCACGGTATGTATATTCCTTACTTTGGTAAACTCATTTAAACAGTTTGACTTAAACCTTGCAATAACTAATGGTGCACCAAGCCGTATTATGGGACCAAAGATTATTCAGGCTACAGAGCTTTTTAGCACTCAATATTTACAATACAGCTATCAGAAAGAATAATTATGCATTGGGTCAGACTAAAGGCTGTCATATTCTTTATAATACTTATGCAGTATCTTTGACACTAGGTTGCAATCAGTAAGAAGAAGGAGATAGAGCTATAATGAAATCACAAAAGTTTAGAAATTTGATTGGAGTATTATCAGTTTTTATTATTGCATTTTTATACTATGTCCATTCTTTTTAGTAGTTATAAACTCTGCAAAGACTAGTGCCGATATAGTAATAAGTCCCATAACTCTTCAAAGAGTGGGGACAGATGTTTGAGAACTTTCAAAGGTGTTATAAATAATGATAACTTCAGTTATTGGAGTTCTTTTAAAGAGTTCACTTATAATTACAGTAGTGTCACTTATACTTTTTAACATTATTTTCATCTATGGCATGATGGATACTGAGCCGTCATCACAAGGAGGGTTGGTCAAACTTTATATTTATGATGTTCGTGGCAGCAATGGTTATTCCATTCCAGGTAGTTATGCTTCCAATACTTACAGTATTCAAAAATATAGGAAGCTTTACAGGAATACAAATGCTCTCAAGCTATAAAGGGTGTAATATTTGCATACCTCAGATTTGGAGGTTCTATGTCAATCTTTTGTATTGCATGGTTTTATAAAGGGCATTCCAAAGGAACTTGAAGAAGCGGCTTGGATAGATGGTTGCTCTCCTGAGGGTACTTTCTTTAGAATAATTTTTGCCACTACTTCGTCCGGTGCAGATGACAGTACTTATATTGAATGGTCTGTGGATATGGAATGACTACTTGCTTCATCTATTATGCTTGGACTTAATGGTAAGATTAAGACTCTGCCTATTGCAGTAAGTAGCTTTGTCGGATCATATAGTAAAGCAGTGGGATTTGATTCTTAATGCTGCTTTCCTGGCTATGATTCCTATAGTAATATTATTCTTGATTGCACAAAAGCAAATCATTCAGGGAATGGTAGACGGAGCTATCAAATAATTTGATACCTATAAAATTGATATAAGGAGTTGTCGCTTTAAGAATATAATACGCAAAAATATAGTATCCGAAATGCTATATAAGGAGGTATTTGTCTTTGATGTGATAGCCCCTAAAAATAAGGAGGAAAATAATGAGAAAAAGTGGAATATTATTACATATAAGTAGTCTTCAGGTAAGTATGGCATAGGAAGCTTTGGAAAAGAAGCATATAAATTTGTAGACAAGCTAAAGGAAGCTAAGCAGTCTTTTTGGCAGATATTGCCACTTGGACCTACAGGATATGGAGACTCCTTTATCGAGTCTTTTTCAACATTTGCAGGTAATCCATATTTTATTGATTTGGAGACTTTGGTAGAAGAGGGACTTTTAACAAAGAAAGAATGTGAAAGTATAGATTTTGGAATAAATCTAAAAAGATAGATTTCAAAAAGCTTTATGATGGAAGATTTGAGCTTTTTGCATAAGGCATATAGAGAGATCCAAGGTTTATGAGGATGACAGCTTTCAAGATTTTGTCTATGAAAAACTCAAAATGGATTTGGGACTATTCTTTGTTTGTGGCACTAAAAGACTATTTTAATGGAGAGCCTTTTAGCACTTGGCCAAAGGATATTAGAGACAGATATGACTATGCAATCAATTATTATAGAGAGGAACTCTATTTTGATATTGAGTTCTATCAATTCTTGCAGTACAAGTTTGATGTTCAGTGGAAGAAATTAAAGGCATATGCTAATAAGAATGGCGTAGAGATTATTGGGGATATTCAATATATGTAGCAATGGACAGTGCAGATACCTGGTCACATCCGGAACTTTTCCAGATGGATGAAGACGGTAAGGCAGTGGCGGTAGCCGGTTGCCCACCTGATGGATTTGCGCCTGACGGACAACTTTTAGGGAAATCCACTATATGCTTGGGGATATCACAGGGAAACAGGCTTTAAATGGTGGATAAAGAGATTAAAGAAGAACTTTGAAAAATATGATGTTATTCGTATAGATCATTTTAGAGGATTTGATGAGTATTATTCTATTCCGGCTGAGAATGAGACTGCTGCGGAGGTCATTGGGAAAAAGGGACCGGGCATAGAGCTTTTCAATAAGATTAAGGAGAGGCTGGGTGATTGCAAGCTGATAGCCGAGGACCTAGGGTATGTGACTGATAGTGTAAGACAGCTGGTGAATGATAGCGGTTACCGGGGATGAAGGTATTGGAGTTTGCATTTGACTCCAGAGATACCGGAAATGCCAACGACTATCTTCCGCACAATTATACAAGAAACAGTGTAGTATACACCGGAACACATGATAATGAGACAATGATAGGCTGGCTTGATGACATTACAGAGGAAGAGTATAATAAAAGTACTTGCATACTTTAATGTAAAGAAGTCAGCAAAAGAATACAGAAGTCTGTGATGCTATTATCAGGGCAGCTATGAGCAGTGTTTCAGATACCTGTTATACCTATACAGGATTATCTGCACTATGACCATAAGTATAGAATGAATACACCATCAACTATCAGCAAGAACTGGATGTTCAGACTTACAGAAGGTGAGATAGGTGAAGATACATGGAAAAATATTAAATATCTTACTGAGTTGTATGGTAGAGGGTGAGATATCAATTTAATATCTATTACATAATAATGGTATAAGAAAAACATAGTTTGTAATACTATTTCAGAAAGGGATATAGTAAAGGTCGTTTTATAGAGGATACGATTTTTAGTTACAAAAACCTATCAGAGGATGTTTACCTCCTGATAGGTTTTTATTTATATCTCTATAACTAAAGCTTGGTATCCTTCAAGTCTTATTTCAGTATCTGAAACAAAATCAACATTTTTCCACATTGTTTAGAACTACCTTTTTACATTTAGAAGGGAGTTTTTACAGTCTGTGGTTGTGTTTGGAAATTGCAAGTACAAGTAATGTCTGATTTTCAGACACTCTCTCAAAAAGCCATTAGCCTCTTTGTTTCGGGGAGATATGGTACTGTCTTACCATATACTACAGTCTCAGAATACTCAGGATTTTTCTGAGTGCAGTAAGTTTTTATAGTAAGATAGTAGTGAGTTAGGATCATTTATTTGTGATGCAGCATTGATTCTCTTATAGTCAGGGCTTACCATAAGCCATAATTGTTCCTGTAGTAAAAGCCGGCATTTTTCACTCGCATCCCATTGGAAAGGTGTACGGCTGTTGTCACAGCTGTAATGCTTCACAGACGCAAATGCCTCCTCGGAGAAATTCCGGCTTCAATTGCTACTCTATACTGGTCACGGGTTGATATATCATCTATCTGCTCCATAGAGGTGAAATTTACATTCTCCATACCTATTTCCTGGCCTTGGTAGATAAACGGAAGTCCGCGAAAGCATAAAACTGCATTGTACCGAGGAATTTTTGCAGTTTCGCTCAAAGCTCGTCTGCAAGGATATAGTGGCTCACACCTCTTGGCTCGTCATGGTTTTCGATAATGGTAGAAATCATTCCGATATCACCGATTTTTCCTGAGTCTCAAAAACAGCATCTCTTATAGTCATCAGGGAGTAATAGGGCTTTGCAGTCATACCAACCGTTTCTCTCTTTCAAATATTGTCTCATTGAAGTCAAACATACTTGAAAAATAGCCGTCATCACCGATGAAAGAGGGATATCCTCTTCACGCTCGTCAAATACTTCTCCTACTGTAGAAAGCGTCATGCTTGGCAAATGTTTCATTTTAAGTTCTGTAAGGAAGTCACCTACCCTATAGCGTCCTTAAGCATTCTATGTGGCTCTACAAAGCCGTCTTCTCGATCCGGTGAGTAGCAATAGTCAATTATAGGGAGGGCCTTCTTTATATTTATAATTGCATCAATTCTAAAGCCTGCAAGCCCCTTTTCAAACCACCAGTTTATCATTGTATATATTTCATCACGAACTTTTTATTCTCCCAGTTAAGGTCAGGTTGCTTTTTATGGAAGAGGTGAAGATAGTATTTATTTGTACCAGGGAATTTTTCCCAAGCACTACCACCAAAGTATGAACGCCAGTTATTTGGCTCTTTGCAGTCTTTGCCCTCCTCTATAGTAAGTATTTGCCATATTCACCGTCAGGATCAGCCATGGCCTTTTTAAACCACTCATGCTCATCAGAGCAGTGATTTACTACAAGATCCATAAGGATGTACATATCTCTTTTTTTAGCTTCAGCCAAAAGCTCATCCATATCATCCATATTTCCAAAAACCAGGGTCTATATTATAATAGTCGGAAATATCATAGCCCTGATCTGCAAAGGGAGAGCAATAGCAAGGAGAGCCATATTATATCTACACCTAGCTCTTTTAGATAGTCAAGCTTTTCTATAATACCTCTTAAATCACGACACCATTTCCTGTAGTATCATTAAAACTTTTTGGATATATCTGATAGGCAACTTTTCCATCTCACCATTTCTTTTTCATAAATAACCTCCTAAAAATATTTTTCTAAAAACATAATCTATCACAATATCAATTTTAATGCAAATAAAAAAATAAGGTGTTATATCTACACCTTATTTATAGCTTTTTCTAATGGCCATACCACTGCCTATCATAAAGATAATAAATGCAGAAAATACAATCAATATTCTCTTTGTTATATCCACAAAAGAAGCCTTGTGGAACCATGTTTATCAGATTGTCAGTAGCAGGATTCAAGATCCAAAAATCATTTTCAAAAAGCATATGGTGAAAAAGGATAAAGTATTTTTCAAAGTTTTCTGAAATGATAAATACAAGAATACCGGATATACATAGTGTAAATAATGTACCGAATATAAGTGTATTTGAAAGAAAAATCTAATATCCTACCATTAAATATTTTTGGATAATATAAGGCAAATTATACTGACTGCGACAAGCAGGTGTCTTATATATGCCGCAGCAGTAAAAAGCTCTTTTACATCTTCCATATGGGCGATTTCTTTTTCATTAAAGAAAGGAACATTTTCTACTCCATTTATATTCGTCCCGTATATCAGATATATTTTCTCTACGTCCCTTTAAATAGCTCATCATATCCTTTGTAATATCCACAAGTTCAGGCATTGATATGCCTACAAAAGGTAGTTACTGCATATTTATTATACTCCTTTTCATAAAAGGAAAAAGTCGGAATATACAACGATTTCAATGGAAGTAATAAGTACAATAAACATCAGTGAAAAAGCTGAATATAAGCCCTAAGAAGAATCTCATTAGTTTCATTATGCATCTTTCCAGGATTTTATAACCTTCAACCTTGTAAACTCCTCACGATCCTTTTCCTCTAAGGCATTGGTAATATTTTTGGTGAGAGTTTCATAGGTTGGAATAGTATATATTCTTTAGGGCATTGGCCCTTTTTGAGTCTTTTTATATTGCTTGCCAGTCTATATGGGAATTTTCTATAATAGAAAGTTTGACAGTAAAGCCTTTTTACCTCATTTGAAGCATTCTCTGGCTTTATCAAGTGACTCTCTTGTAGAATAGTAAGTATAAGTGGGAGTTATTGGAGCATCATCAAATCTGACAAAGAGGAATTTCAGTACCCATTACAGATCTGGTTTTTATCTGTATACTCTCTTCGACAGGTATGGAACCTGCTACATCGGACACGAAGTCAATGCCTAACTCAATATTGGCATACATCGGTGCCTGATATGCGGCACTGAATGTTGTATCTATTTTTCTGGATTTCTTTAGCCTCATCAATCAGTCCCATAAGCTCACGAATAAGAATATTTCTTTTCTTATCCATCAAGCCCTACTAGCCCTGTCTTGCCAGTGCCAGGGAATTTTTGAGGGCTATCAAATTACCCTTGGTTGGGAATGTATTAATATTCATAACTAATCCTCTACTGAAGCAGGAACTATATCACCTGTTGCATCAAGTAATGTAGGCTTATAATACTGATCGAGAACTTTAGTATCAATTCTGTCAAGCTCACCTCTTGGCATAAGGCCAAGAAGTTTCCAACCTATTTCAATGTATCAAAAATAGTTCTATTGTCATTGATTGACTGACCGATAAACATCTGCTCAAAGGCTCTACCAAATATAAGGTATTGCTTATCTGTATCAGACAATTCATCCTCACCGATAACAGATGCAAGTGCTCTGGCATCACCCACTTTAGAGTAGGAAGAGAAGAGCTGATTTGCTACATCCTGATGGTCGGCTCTTGTAAAGCCTTCACCAATACCGTCCTTCATAAGTCTTGAAAGTGAAGGAAGTACAGAGATAGGTGGATAGATTGACTGGCCATTTAGATCTCTATCAAGAACTATCTGGCCTTCAGTGATATACCCGGTAAGATCAGGAATAGGGTGAGTGATATCATCATTTGGCATTGTAAGTATAGGAATCTGTGTAACAGAGCCGTTCACACCGCTAACAATACCTGCTCTCTCATATATGGTAGCCAGCTCTGAATAAAGATATCCTGGGAAACCTTTTCTTGAAGGAATCTCGCCTTTTGAAGAGGAGACCTCACGCATTGCCTCTGCAAAGGAAGTCATATCTGTCAGTATTACAAGTATATGCATACCCTTTTCAAAGGCAAGATACTCAGCAACTGTAAGTGCTACCTTTGGAGTAATAAGTCTTTCTACTACAGGATCATTTGCAAGATTGATGAAAGTGATAACATGGTCACTAACACCGCTCTCATGCAAGGTTCTCTGGAAGAAATCTGCCACATCATCTTTACACCCATAAACTGCAAATACTACTGCAAATTTCTCATCACCATTGTTTGTATCCCCAGTGATGACTGACGCACAAGCTGTGCAGCAAGCTCATCATCGTGGCAGACCGTTACCTGAGAAGATAGGGAGCTTTTGACCTCTGATAAGAGTCATAAGTCCGTCAATGGCGGAAATACCTGTTCTGATATAGTTTCTTGGATACTCTCAGGGTAACCGGATTTAGTGGCTTACCGTTAACATCTATAGTTTTTTTCTGCTTCTACACTGCCAAGACCGTCTATAGGTTCTCCGATACCGTTGAAGGTCTACCAAACATTACTTCTGAAACGCCTATTTCCATAGGCTTTCCTGTAAGTTTGGTATGTGTATTTCTAAGTGCCATACCGTCTGTTCCTCAAAAACCTGTATGACCGCCTTATCACCGTTTATTTCTATGATTTTGCCAAGACGTCCTCTCCTTGCCATTTACTGTCATTTCTACAATTTCATCATAGGCAGCACCCTTGACACCTTCAAGAACTACCAGTGGTCCGTTAATGGAACTAAGTCCAAGGTATTCTATTGACATGATTTTTACCTCCCTATGCATTCTTTTTCAAGTACCTTTTCGTAGAATGTGTCAATGTCTTTTTGTAATCATCCAACATCTCAAAGCTTATCATTAGGAACATCATACTTTATAGAAGAGACTCTGTCCCAAATACTGTCCTGATGCAAAACACTCATAGGCATTCCCTGATGTACAAGAGCTTTTGACTTCTGATAGAGGTAGAGTATAACATCCATCATCTTGTACTGCTTTATAAGTGGAACGCAAGTATCATCCTTATGGAATGCATTTTGCTGTAGGAAACCTACTCTTATAACCTTAGCTATATCAAGTACAAGCTTTTTGATCATCAGGTAAAACATCTGCACCTATAAGTTTCACTATTTCCATCAATGATGCTTCCTGATTTAGTATATATACAAGTCTATTTCTGTATTCTACAAAGTTCTTATTTACATAGTTTCTGCATACCAAGGAGCGAGATCAGTTAAATACTCTGAATAGCTGTCAAAGCCACTGTATAGCCAGGGAAATGTCTTGCATATGCAAGTCTCTTATCAAGTCCCCAGAAGCAGCGTACAAATCTCTTGGTATTTTTGTGTTACAGGTTCTGAGAAATCACCACCCTGTGGAGAAACCGCACCGATAATAGAAACTGAACCTTCACTGCCATTTTAGATTTTTGCATCATACCAGCTCTCTCATGAAAGCGGAAAGTCTGGAAGCTAGATATGCCGGAAACCTTCCTCAGCAGGCATTTCTTCAAGTCGTCCTGATATCTCACGAAGTGCCTCTGCCCATCTGGAAGTAGAATCTGCCATGAGTCGCAACATCGTAACCCATATCACGATAATACTCTGCAAGTGTCAGTCCTGAATAAAGAGAAGCCTCTCTGGCTGCCACCGGCATATTTGAAGTATTTGCAATAAGGGTTGTTCTATCCATCAAAAGGATTGCCGGTCTTAGGGTCGATAAGTTCTGAGAATTCCTCAAGTACCTGAGTCATCTCATTACCACGCTCCCCACAACCTATATAAATAATAATATTTGCATCAGACCATTTTGCAATCTGGTGCTGGCTCATAGTTTTACCTGTACCAAAACCTCCCGGAATTGCAGCAGTACCACCCTTTGCAAGAGGAAGAGTGTATCAAGATTCTCTGACCTGTGATAAGCGGAACGCTTGCCGGAAATCTTTTCTTTGTAGGTCTCGGAACACGAATAGGCCAATGCTGCGTCATAGTGACAGGAATCTCACTGCCATCTGTAAGTTTGCAATGTGAGTAGCTTATCATTGATAGTATATTCGCCATCTTCAACTACATCCAAAACATATCCCTTAAGGTTTGGTGAAAGCATTACTCTATGTATGATTGCCGGAGTCTCAGGAACTACTGCAATTATCGTTCCACCATCTATAGCTTGCCCAGGCTTTACGGTTATATGTGTTTTTCCAAAGTTTTTTGTATCAAGTGAATCTACACTTACACCTCTGGATATATAAGTGCCGTCAACCTTTGCTATCTCGCTTAGGAGGTCTTTCTATACCGTCAAAGATATTATTTAGTATACCTGGTGCAAGAGTTACAGAAACAAGGAGAGCCTGTACCGGTAACAATTTCTCCGGGTTTTATACCACCGGTTTCTTCATAAACCTCAATTATTGTTGCGTCTGATGTAAGACCTATTACCTCACCGACAAGGTTTTCTTTTCCTACATATACCATTTCATGCATTTCAAAGCCGGAATCATTTGATGTTTTTACGATCGGTCCATTTATTGCAAATATAATACCTGTAGTTGCCATTATAGTACCTCCATCTCTACATCAAACTTTTCTTTTTGCTTCTGCTATCTCAAAAGAATTGTCAATTAATATATATTTTGCCGGAATGACAGCTCTCATACCTCCATAGAAAAGGATATTTGCTGATAGCTATATCAATATCATGTTTAGCAGAAAGACTATGTGCTAAATTCTCATCATTTGGATCTATGTATATTTTTTTACTTCATCATTGCCTGCAAATTTCAATGCTCTTTCTATCTGCGAATCAAGTAATGCCTCATATTCAGGACTGGACTGATAATTAGCTAATTTTTCTTCAAGCTGAGTAAATATTTTTCCTTTAATTCGCAGCTTTCTTACTAAGCTCCATTCGTAGTTTTATTTGTTCAAGAGCGAGCTGCTTATTTGTCTCTTTATCAATCCTTGTAGCTTCTGTTTTTACCTCCATATCAGCAAGTTTTGTCTCACTGTTTTGGTAGTCCAAAAGGTCCTTTTCTAAAGCAGTTTTATAATCTGAAATTATTTTTCAGCTGCAGCCGTGGCCTCTACCCTACGCAAAGCTTCTCTAAAAATGCTGTAGTTTTTCTTCTATTGTCAAGATAATACCTACCTTTTTAATCTTAATATATCAGTTTGGCAAATGCCAAACTGAAAACACTAAAAATTATAGTTTTAAACCAATAGCTTCATTAACATAATCTGTAATAAAGTTTTCAGATCTGCCGGTACCATCTCTGTCCGGTATATCAATAAAGAGCAGTATATGTGATTCCATCTTATATTTGTTTACAAGATCAGGATAGTCTTTTGAAAATTTTTTTCGGTAGAAGCACTATACCTATATCTTTACTGTTTATAACAAAATTTAGAGCATCAGTAAGCTCATTTTTCATGAACCACCACTCCCTCTACTCCTGCAAGTCTCATGCTTGCAAGAGTATCCACATTATCACTTATAAGATACATTTTTCATAGAATTGCCTTTATAAACGACCAAGGATCATGAAAGCAACGACAGGTCCGTAAAGACAAACACCTCTGCAAGACCTACGAAAATAAGTGATTTTACCAAGTATTGAGCCGTCCTCACTGATAGCACCAAGTGCGGCAGAAGCTGCAACAGATCGGCTATACCACCACCTACACAGGCAAGACCTACTGAAAGAGCAGCAGCTGAGATATCCAAATCCTGTAGCAGATGAGGCAGCTGTCTCCAGATGCGGCATAAGCATTGCCTGATAAAGAACAATACAGTTGCAACTATCATAACACCGAAGAACATAATTACATTTTCCGGCAAGAGCTTTCTTATATGCCCTTTGTCTTCTCACCTATCATAAAATGCTATGAAAGGAACTGCAATGCTTAAAATAAGAGCTACTGACAATGTTATTTTTTTACTAATGTATTCATTTTTCTCCTAACTAAACTATATAAATTTGTATGATAAAGTCATACGAGTTGATAAATTGATTTGCTCACTATGAGTAGAGGCTTAAATGCTCTGCCATCTCCGGTATAGAATCTTGAGAATAACTCAGTATTCCAGACGCAATACCTAGTATACCTACAATCAGACCTTCCATACCCATTACAAAGATATTTCCAAGCACTACTGCAATCCAGTTGATATTACCGCTTTCGGCACCGGAAAGCATAAGCACTACTCTCCATCATAAACGTGTGGCTGACCGCAAAGCACTCACTCTCACAAAGGAAAGAGAGTTTGAGAAGTAACAAAAGTACTTCAAAAGCTCAAAGAATCCTTTGATGAATGAACATTCCGGTGCCACCCTCAAGATGTCTTTCTTCTTTTCTAACATAGCTGATAAAAGGCTCTTTGAAGAAAAATTAAAAATTAGAGGAAGTACAAACATAGATAAGTAGTACTATGGATGCAGGCAGGGTTGCCGGTCATAAACAATATAATAGTAATAAGTGCTGAGGTATAGAATACCAGTCCGGCTACACCATTTGTATCAAATAATGCCTCTCCCGGTTTTTAAACTTGAGTTTTTGTTAAAATACTTAATATCATCATAAATATTATGATAAACATATACCAAGAGTAATAGTTACAACAAAGACTGTATTTAAATTTCCTATAACCGGAAGTGCAGTCATAGCCTTTGCAGGTCTTAGCCAAATAGGGTTTATTATATCTTCAAATCCAAATATCGAGACCGAATAAGAATCCGAATATTGTAGAGAAAAACGCATCAGGGCAATAATTGCAGCAAGTCTCGATTTCTTTTTATAGGCTATGATGCCACCAAGTATCATAAGCACAAGTCCCTGCTCAACATCTCCAGAACATAAAAGCTGAATATAATGGAATAGGTCAAAGCTATAAAAGTATGGTGAGGATCAAATTCTTTTTATAATTAGGTAAGCCGTACATTTCAACAAAACATCTCGAATGGTTTGAAGATGAAATTGTTGTGAAGCTTTACAGGTGGAGTGCTGAGGACTTTAGATAAATCTCCTCAACAATACAAAAATGTACTTGGTTCGTTTTTCAAGTTCTTTTGCCAGTCTATCAGCATCTGTCAACCATCCACAGATAATAAAGAATACCTTTTTATCTTTTCTATTGTCTCTGGTAGCAGCTGCATACTTTCTGACTTCAAATACTTTGTTGAATCTATAAAGTACTTTGTTTGCTAAAAGGAAATCCTCATAAAGCTGTCTTCAAGAGTTTTTATTATCTTATTGTCAACAGCAAGTATACTGTCCTTCAATTCTTTGATCTTCAAGCTTTGTGCTGGCAACCTCCGGGAGTACCATGATTATTCATCCGGCAAGAAAAATCTCTCGAAATGCGCATAGAAGAGTATATGGCATCGATTTGTTCTGATATAGAATCAGGTACAAAAAATAAACGCCCCATACTTTATCATCTATTTCTCTTGCCTTATAGAAAATAGTATCAATGTCATCATATACAATGACATGAGACTTTTCATAGTATTCCTTCGGCATAGAACCGAATCTGAAGTTTATATTTAAAAATGAAGGATTTTTCTCAGTGTCATAATCCAGCCTATAAAATAGTGAACATTCTTTAGTTTCTCTTCGTACTCTGCAAGTTTTGCTTCCAGCTCACTCTTTTTCTGTGAAAAATCATAAACCTTGTCTGAAAGTGTACGAGTTATTTTGTCAGCCTCTTCGATACTCATCGTGACGATCTGTTTGTATTTTTATCCTTAAAGTATTCTTTCAGCTCTTCTGATCTGGATAAAATGTCTTTATAAGGATTGCTGTCAGTAAATGCCATGCAATTCCTTGAGCATTTTTCAGTTCGGACAGTGCATTTTCTAACTGAAAATCGTACTTACTGATATATGTCTCAATGATCCTGTCAATATCGTCTTTCGGGCCTGTGATATTCAAAAGATTCCATTCTTTCAATCATGCGAAGACCTCCTTGTTTTAAGTTTTAAAATCTTAGTTATAATATCATCTGCAGGTAGTGAATACCCAGATAGATTCTATTATTTCTATGACTCTGCTTATCTCCAACTCTCTAAAAAATAAATAGTAGCTAAAGTGTTTGCCAATGAATATGGGTTTTTCTTTTTATTTTTATTGTACAGATATTCAAGAGCAGCTACATAAAGTTCCTCTATACCGGGCTTGGTTTTAAAAAGCTTTGAAGAGTTTACCATAATATGGCATCAAACAGTGCTTCAAATTCCTCAAGACTGTCAGCTTCCACCATCTGCTTTATCTCATCTATATCTAGTTTGTAATAGTGTGGATAAGTGTAGAGTATACTTCGGTATCTTTAACTTTGTAGTATTTCTTAGTTCTATATATCCATTGCATATTTAGGAAATCACATCTTGTTCCAAGGATTGATAAGATCTCCTTGCTTTCTTCCCCCTTTAATTCTTTTGTTTGCAAATCTGAAGCAAAATATCAAAGTAATATGAGTCGAGTGCAAGTGCGTATTCAAATATATTATTAGCACCTTTAGAAAATACTTCATTTAAACAATTATAATATTCGGTATTTTTAAAGATTCAATAAACTGTGATACATCCTTTGCAGACAGTAAATCATCAATATTTAAATGCATATTAGCACCCTAAATGCCCTGTGTATGGTTTCAAATCCAAAAGATGTTGGTCTATGATCTAAAGAATGTCTCTGAGCATACGCTTTAATACATACATTGTATTGTACATAGATACTAAATTTAGATATTTTCTGGGAGTGCCGGAGTTGAATTTATAGAGTCTTGAAAACTCCTCCAGACTACTTAGTAGTAATATTTGTTCGATATCTTCACGATGTAATGTGCTGATATCTGTATTCTTGAGATGCATCACTGTAATATTTATAATGCATCAATTCATTTATTGCATCACTGATACTTTCACATTCAGCATAAAGTTTGACCCCGTCAGTATCTATTAGATCGCTTGACATCGAGACGAACTTTTGTAGTAAGGAAGAGTACTGGAATAAATTTCCCATAGCTACTCCTTTGATCATATTTGAAAACAGCATATCCACATATTTATCATAGTTGGTGTCATACATGTCTTGCAGATTCTTAAGCTGTTTCTGAGTTGCTGTTTGAGTTCTAATATCTTCTTCTCTTTTGAGATATTCATAGATTCCTGCAATCTCGGCAATTCAGGCCTTTGTTTTTGCATCAGAGTCTTGCTTCCAAAGCTCTTTTTCTAGCGCTTATTTCAGCAGCATTTCTTTTTCTTAGAGTCGCATCATCAATATAGCTTTGAGACGAGTCTTCGATTTCTGAAAAGTCTACTTATTATATCATCCATAAAAACCTCCTTAGTAAAATGTATTATGTGATATACCACGTAAGGCAAAACCACTGTAAATATGCTTCCCACTACATTTAATAGGGAAGAAACACATTTGATGAAAATAATGATAAACCTTTTTGAAAAAGTAAAGAGAAAGATTGAATAAATTTCATAAAAATTTTGCAGTTAATAATCTTGGTATATTTATACATAGATGTGTATTAGGATAACGAACAGAAGTACATACTATACAGAACATAGACTTGAAAAATATGAAATATTGTATAATTGCGGAAGAAGTAGGCGAAAGTATTTACCGAAGGTGCTTGCCTACTATTTTTGTTAGTATAAAGCTTTTTATTTCTATGTTGAAATATTCTAAAAAGCATAAGATATAGGCAAGATACTTTAATGACTCAGAGTAGTAAAGAACAAAGTAAAGAGAGGATATTGTGTTAAAGTATACTATCAAAAGGTTGATATTTGGACTGGCAACTATATTTATTGTATCAACCTTGACGTTTTCCTTATGCAGCAGGTCCCGGAGGCCCGTTTGCTGCGGATAGAGTCGATTTCAAAAAGCAGCTCAAAAAGCATTGGAAGTAAAATATGGTTTGGATAAACCTATTACAGTGCAGTATGTTAATTATTTTAAAATGCCTTAAGGGGAGATTTTGGAATAAGTATAAAGCGAGAGGAAGAGATGTAGCTCAGATAATATCCAGTAAATTTCCGGTGTCTGCAAGAGTGGGAGGAATATCAATAATCCTCGCACTAATGTTTTGGAGTTCCACTAGGTTCTATTGCCGCACTTAATAGGGAAAAGTCCTTGACAGACTGATTATTATGTTTGCGACTTTTGGGGAATAGCGGTACCAAGTTTCGTAGTATGTACTATTCTTATGTATACATTAGGCGTTAAGCTTGAGCTTCTACCAACATATGGTCTAACATCACCATTAAATTATATAATGCCTGTATTGGCACTTTCATTTTTACTCCTACAGCTTATATTGCAAGACAGATGAGGTCTTCAATGTTGGATGTACTTGGACAGGATTATATGAGAACAGCAAGGGCAAAAAGGACTTTCAGAGAATGTTATTTTGTTTAAACTATCACTTAGAAATGCCATACTGCCGATTATTACATATATGGGACCTCTTGCTAGCATATACTCTTGTAGGTAGCTTTGTTGTAGAAAAGATATTCACTATTCCGGGACTCGGAGGTGAGTTTGTAAGTTCGGTTATAAATCAGGACTACACAGTTATTATGGGAACTACCATATTCCTGGCAACACTTATTATAGTGATGAATGTTTTGGTAGATATCGCATATACAATCATTGATCCAAGAATAAAAACTAAAGTAAAGCCTATAAGAAAGGAGAAGGTTGTCACATATATCTTTTAGTGACAGCTCTATATAAAATGAGCAAACATATTATTTCAGGGCATTTAAATTTATCGCCTGAAAGATTTTTGCCCTGCCAGCAAAGAAGAAAAAGAAAGCTTGGTAGTGATGCGTCAAAGTGTCAGCTTCTGGCAGGACGGATTTCGAAGACTTTTAAAAATAAGGTAGCACTTGTATCTTTGGCAGTGTTTTTTTGTTATATTGATACTTGCATTTATTGTACCAATCTTTTATCCATATGATTATGCAACACAGTTACTAGGTAGTGAGAGACTTATGCCTATGCAGTACTCAGCAAATGAGATGACAAGAATAGCTACAGGAGAGAAGATATTTCCACATATACATTGGGTACAGACAGTCTTGGAAGAGATTATGCAATCAGAGTAATGATGGGGGCTAGAATTTCACTCTATAGTAGGACTTTGGCATCTTTTTATTGTACTTATTATCGGTTCGATTTACGGTTCTATTGCAGCATTCTCAGGTGGATGGGTGGATCTTATAATGATGAGAATTGTAGATATTATATACACAGTTCCTGATATTCTACTTATCATACTTTTAACATTTGCACTCAAGAAACCAATGAAGCTTTTTGGCATCTGCACCGGGATTTGGATGGATCAATATTCTTGGAATAAATCTGATAAGTATATTTATAGTTTTTGCGCTTTTTGTACTGGTAGGTATGGCAAGAATTGTTCGTGGACAGATACTTGTGTTAAAGGAGCAGGAGTATGTTACAGCTGCCAGAGCACTTGGGAGCAAAGAGTGGACAGATAATCAGAAAGCACTTTGCTTACAAATACTATCGGTACATTGATAGTTACAACTACATTGCAAATACCTTCTGCTATATTTACAGAAAGTTATTTGTCATTTTTGGGACTGGGTGTGGCTGTTCCAATGCCATCTCTTGGTTCACTTGCTTCAGATGCCATTACAGGATTGCAATCATATCCACATCTTTTATTTGCACCGCAATACTTATCAGTTTGATAATACTTAGTCTTAACCTTTTGGGTGACGGACTCCGTGATGCATTTGACCCTAAGCTAAAGAATTAAAGGAAGGTAATTATGAGTAAACATCTTGTAGATATAGAACATGAGAGACTTTCCTTCTTTACTCCGGCAGGAGAGGTGAAAGCCTTAGATGATGTTTCCTTCTATGTGAATGAGGGAGAAGTATTGGGAGTAGTAGGAGAGTCAGGATCCGGAAAAGTGTTACAAGCTATTCACTTATGGGGCTTATAGCAAATCCGGGAAAGATTATAGGTGGAGATTTATATTTCAATGGATATCACATCAATGAAATGAGTGAAAAAGAGATGAGAAAAATCCGTGAAATGAAGTTTCAATAATCTTTCAGGACCCTATGACCAGTTTGAATCCGGTATATACTATCGGAAACCAGATAATGGAAGTTATACTTCTACATACAGATAAGAACAAAAAGAGGCTAGAGAAAGAGCGAAAGAGCTTCTTACTTTGGTAGGAATAAATGAACCTGATAAGAGACTTAAGCAATATCCACATAGAGCTTTCAGGGTGGTATCGAGACAGCGAGTTATGATCGCTATGGCACTTGCCTGTGAGCCTAAGCTTTTTGATAGCGGATGAGCCAACAACAGCACTTGATGTTACAATTCAGGCACAGATTATGGAGCTTATGATAGAACTTAAAGATAAAGCTTGGTATGGCAATCATTATGATTACACATGACCTGGTGTGGTTGCAAATATTTGTGACAGAATAGCGGTTATGTATGCAGGAAAGATTATAGAGAGCGGTCTTACAGATGAGATTTTTATAATCCAAAAGCATGAGATATACAAAGGGCTTTTAAAGAGTATTCCAAAAGATGTATGAAGCGGAGTATGAAAGACTTGTTCCTATTGAGGGTTCACCTGTAGACATGCTCAACCCTCCAAAGGGTTGTCCATTTGCTTCCAGATGCGACTCTTGCATGAAGATATGCTTAAGAGAAATGGCACCGGTAAAGAATTTTAGTGAAACTCACTATTCACAGTGCTAGTTAAATGAGCTTGAAGAAGATGCAAAGGAAAATAAGACGGAGGGAGAATCAGGATGTCTGAAAAATAATTAGAGTTGAACATTTACAACAATTCTTCCCTGTCGGAGGTTTTGGTAAAAATAAAAAATATGTCAGAGCTGTAGATGATGTTTCTTTCTATATTGAAAAGGGAGAAACTTTGGGGCTTGTAGGAGAGTCGGGGTGTGGTAAAACTACGACAGGTAGATCTTTACTTAGACTCTATGAGCCTGACAGATGGTAGAATTATATATAAGGATCAAGTTCTGTTTGACAGCGGGAAAGTACCTCTTGTAGATGAAAACGGGAATGATATCATAGAAAATGGTGTGCCTAAACTTGGTAAAAAGACAGCAGTAAATATGTATCCCTACAGACTACAGATAGTTTTTCCAGGATCCTTATGCATCACTTGATCCAAGAATGACAGTAGGAGATATTATAGGTGAGGCTATAGATATCAATAAGATCGCAGCTTCAAAAACAGGATAGACATGACAAGATTATAGAGAGTATTACAAACTGTAGGCCTTAACTCAGAGCATGCTCAACAGATATCCCTCATGAGTTCTCGGGAGGACAGAGACAAAGAGTTGGTATCGCAAGAGCACTTGTAGTTGACCCTGATTTTATTGTTGCAGATGAGCCGGTATCTGCACTGGATGTTTCCATACAGGCTCAGGTTGTAAATATGTTTGAGGATTTACAAAAAGAGAGAGGGCTTACATATCTGTTTATTGCACATAGATCTTTCTATTGTAAATCATATAAGCAACAGAATTGGTGTTATGTACCTTGGTAAGATGGTGGAGCTTGCAGAGAGTGCTGAGATTATATTTAGCCATTGCATCCATATACACAGAGTCTTATTTCTGCTATACCTGTAGCAGATCCTAAGGTTTCCAGAGAAAGATCAAGAATAGTACTTGAGGGAGAGGTTCCTTCACCTCTTAATCCGCCAAGTGGATGTCACTTCAGAACTAGATGTAAATATGCTACAGAACAGTGTGCAATGGAAGTTCCAAAAATGGAGAGAGATGGAAAAAGGGCATTTTGTTGCCTGTCATAATATAGAAAAGATAAACTAAATATTAGAACCGGACGGTTTTAAATATAAAAATTTATAGGAGGATTTATGAAGAAAAATTGGTTTTAGCGACATTGATTCTTAGCGGTGCACTTGTATTAGCAGGATGTGGCGGCGGATCAAAGTCAGCAAAAAAAGGATGGAGGCAAGATTCTTACTATCGAATTGGGACCGGAAGTAGAGTCAATTGACCCTGCACTTAATACAACAAATGATGGTGCAAACTATCTCACATATCTTTTTGACAATTTGCTTAGAGTCGACAAGGGATGGAAAGATTGCTCCAAGTTTGGCTGAGAAGTACGAGTCAAGTGCAGATGCACTTATGGACATTCTACTTAAGAGACGGTTTAAAGTGGTCAGACGGTTCCAGATTTAACAGCTAATGATTTCGTATACAGCTGGCAGAGAATGATTGACCCTGAGGTTGCTGCACCATATGCTGAGATAACTCTTGGAATGGTGGAAGGTTATGAAGAGGCTATAGGTTTACCTGATGCAGACGGTAATCCTACAATAGATCCGGATATTACAAAGCTTTAGAGTTGAGGCAACTGATGATAAGACTTTGGTTGTTCATATGGCAACACCAACACCTTATTTTGACAAGCTTGCAACATTTTGCAGCATCTTTCACCTGTAAAGAAGGATGTAGTAGAGGCAAATCCTGACAGATGGACACTTGATCCAAAGACATATATCTCTACAGGTCCATTTAAAGCTTACAGAGTGGAAATCGGGAAGCTATTTAATGCTTGAGAAGAATGAGAACTACTGGAATAAGGATGCAGTTAAAGCTTGACGGTATCAAATGTCTCCTTATGCAGGATCAGAATGCAGCTTTTAGTGCATATGAGTCCGGAGATGCTTTGATGATTAAGGATATTCCTACACAGAGATCACAACATTGCAGAAGAGATCTGATTATCACCTGATCCACAGCTTGGAACATATTTTATCGACTTAAACAATAACTTAGAGGAGTTTTAAAGATGCAAGAGTGCGTCAGGCACTTTCACTTGCACTTGATAGAAAGTATATTTCAGAGACTATTACAGCAGGTACATATACTCCTGCTAGCGGATTTGTAAGTTCAGGTGTAACAGATTGGGACGGTTCACCTTGGGCAGATAATATTACAGACCCTTCTGTATATATCAATATTGAAGATCATCGCAGGTAATCTTGCTAAGGCTAAAGAGCTTTTGGCAGAGGCAGGACATCCAAATGGTGAAGGACTTCCTACTTTTACATATTCAATAAATGATGCAAGCTATCATAAAAAGATTGCTGAGTATTTACAGCAGGCTTGGAAAGAGTTGGGCATTAATGTAGAAGTAAATGTAGTTGAGTGGAAGTCATTTACACCACAGAGAAGATCAGGAAACTATCAGATAGCAAGAGATGGTTGGGTAATGGATTACAATGATCCTTCAAATATCCTTCAGCTTACACAGACAGGAAACGGAAATAACAGTTCAAAGTACTCTAATCCTGAGTATGATGCACTCTTAGAGAAAGGCTGCTGCCGAGATGAGATCCACAGACAAGATATGGTTACTTCCATCAGGCTGAAGAGATGCTTATGAGAGATATGGGTGTAACACCGTTTCTTTACTGTACAATGAGATGTATCTTCAGAGCGATGAGGTAAAAGACAGCTATCACACAGCTGACGGTATCTATCACTTTGAGTATGCCGATATTGCAGAATAAAAAATATTAGAATTTTAGGAGAATTTATGAGAAAAGATTGTTTTTGGCTACACTGACAATTGCTGCAGCAGTAGCACTTTCAGCATGTGGAGGTTCAAAATCCGCAAGTAAGAGCGGAAAGATTCTTACTATTGAGGAAGGACCTGATGTTGAAACAATTGACCCTGCACTCAATCAGTCAGCTGACGGTGCAAACTATTTAACAATGATATCAGACAACTTGCTTAGACTTGATAGGGACGGCAAGATAGCGCCAAGTTTGGCTGAGAAATATGAAGTAAGTGATGACGGACTTATATGGACTTTCCATCTAAGAGACGGACTTAAGTGGTCGGACGGTTCAGCGTTTAGCGCTAACGACTTTAGTATACAGCTGGCAGAGAATGGTTGACCCTGAGGTTGCCGCTCCATATGCAGAGACCGTACTTGGAATGGTAGAGGGCTGTGATGAGGCTATCGGTAAGCCTGATGCGGACGGTAACCTACAATAGATCCTGATATCCACAAAGCTTAAAGGTAGAGGCACCGGATGATAAGACTTTGGTTGTTCATATGTCACATCCTGCACCATACTTTGACAGACTTGCGGCATTTTGCAGCACTTTCACCTGTAAAGAAAGACGTAGTGGAGGCAAATCCTGACGGATGGAGTCTTGATCCTAAGACATATATCTCAACAGGTCCTTTCAAGCTTACAGGTGGGAAGCAGGAAGCTACATGTTGGTTACAAAAAATGAGCATTACTGGAATAAGGATGCCATAAAGCTTGACGGTATTAAATGCCTCCTTATGCAGGATCAGAATGCGGCTTTCAGTGCATATGAATCAGGTGATGCCTTAATGATTAAGGATTACCCTGTGCAGGAGATAACAACAATGCAGAAGAGACCGGACTACAAGTCCAGTCCTAAGCTTGGAATATCATATATTGATATTAACAATGATTTTGGAAGAGTTTAAAGATCCTAGAGTTAGACAGGCACTTTCACTTGCGCTTGACAGAAAGTATATGGCGGATACTATTACTGCAGGTATAAATTCACCTGCAACAGGATTTGTTCCGACCGGTGTAATTGATTGGGACGGAAGCGCATGGGCTGATAATATAACAGACAAGTCTGTATACTTTGATAATGACAATTTTGAAGCAAACCTTGCAAAGGCTAAGGAGCTTTTAGCAGAGGCAGGACATCCAAACGGAGAAGGTCTTCCTACTATGTCATATACAACAAATGATGCAAGTTTTAATAAGAAGGTTGCCGAGTACTTACAGCAGGCGTGGAAAGAGCTTGGAATAAATGTTGAAGTAAATATTGTTGAGTGGAAGTCATTTATACCACAGAGAAGATCCGAAACTATCAGATAGCAAGAGACGGCTGGGTAATGGATTACAATGATCCTTCAAATGTTCTTGGAGTGTACATACAGTACAAACGGAAACAATAGCGCAAGATACAAAAATCCTGAGTATGATGCACTACTTGATAAGGCTGCACAAGAGTCTGATGCAAAGACAAGATTCGGATATTTCCATCAGGCTGAGGAACTTCTATTAAAAAGATGCCGGAGTTATTCCTGTAATGTATCAAAATGAGACATATCTTCAGAGCGATAAGATAACAGACAGTTTCTATACATCAGACGGTATTTGGCACTTTTGAGTATGCCGATATAGCAGAATAATATATTATATTTTAGAGTCGGAATTTCACTTCCGACTCTTTTTGTATAAATATTGATAATCTATGATGCATAAATTTTGAGTTTCTAATGTTTTTAACTTGTCAAGATATTATTTATTTAATTTAAAGGGTAGACAAAGATATTCAATTATGGTATATTTATTCATATAATTGAATAAAAGTTAAAAATGGAGGAGGAATTAATGAAAAAGATTTATTGTTGCCGCATTGGCAATAGCCGGTGCAATGGTCCCTTCAGGGTGTGGTGGTTCAAAATCAGGTGGTGATGGTACAAAAATGGTGATACTACACAAACAGCTGTCGGTAAGAAGATTCTTACAATTCAGCTCGGACCGGATGTAGAGTCAATTGATCCTGCACTTACTCTGCTGTAGACGGTGCAAACTATATCTTGTTTGCTTTTGACAATCTTTTAAAGGTTGATAAAGACGGAAAGATAGTACCGGACTTGCCGAGAAGTATGAAATAAGTGATGACCAGCTCACCTGGACATTCCACTTAAGAGACGGATTAAAGTGGTCAGACGGTTCAGATCTTACAGCAGAAGATTTCGTATACAGCTGGCAGAGAATGGTTGATCCAAATGTTGCGGCACCATATGCACAGACAGTGCTGGGAATGGTAGAAGGATATGAGGAAGCTATAGGTTTGCCTGATGAAGAAGGTAATACTACAGTAGATCCGGATCCTACAAAATTAAAAGTAGAGGCAACAGATGATAAGACTTTGGTGGTACATATGGCAAAGCCTACACCATATTTTGATAAGCTTGCATCATTTGTTTCTCTTTCACCTGTTAAGAAGGATGTAGAGAGGCAAATCCTGACGGTTGGAGTATTGATCCTAAAACATATATTTCAACAGGTCCTTTTAAGCTTACTGAGTGGAAGCCGGGAAGTTACCTTATGTTTGAGAAAAATGAGAACTATTGGGATGCAGATTCTGTAAAGCTTGACGGTATTAAATGCCTTCTTATGAATGATCAGAATGGACTTTCAGTGCATATGAATCAGGGTGATGCTTTAATGATAAAGGAAGTTCCTACACAGGAGATCACAACATTAAAAGACAAGATCTGACTTCCATGTAGATCCTATACTTGGAACATACTATCTTGATTTAAATAATAACTTAGATGAGTTTAAAGACTCAAGAGTAAGAGAGGCACTTTCACTTGCTCTAGACAGAAAGTATATTTCAGAGACAATTACAGCAGGTACATATACTCCTGCAACAGGCTTTTGTAAGTGAGGGAGTAACAGACTGGGACGGCTCTGGATGGAAAGACAATATAACAGATCCATCTGTGTATATAAATATTGATGATCATGCAGCTAATCTGCAAAAGGCTAAAGAGCTTTTAAAAAGAAGCAGGATATGAGAATGGTGTCGGATTACCTGAGATGGTTTACTCAACAAATGATGCAAGTTATCACAAGAAGATAGCAGAATATTTACAGCAGGCATGGGGTGAGCTTGGCCTTAAAGTACAGGTAAATATAGTTGAGTGGAAGTCATTTACACCACAGAGAAGATCAGGAAACTATCAGATAGCAAGAGATGGTTGGGTAATGGATTATAATGACCCTTCAAATATATTAGAGCTTGCATCAACAGGAAATGGAAATAACAGTGCTAAGTACAGCAATCCTGAGTTTGATGCTCTTATGGGAAAAGGCGGCTACAGAGAAAGATCCACAGACAAGATTTGGATACTTACATCAGGCTGAAGACTTTATAATGAAGGATACAGCTATGGTTCCGCTTCTTTATTACAATGATTTCTATCTTCAGAGTGATAAGATAACAGGCAGCTGGCATTCAGCTGACGGCTTCTGCACTTTGAGTATGCCGATATAGCTGAGTAAGAATTGAATAGTAAAGCATATATTTTAGTATAAAAAGCGGGTTGTCGTTAATATTAAACGACAACTTTTTTATATACTTATCATTCATCGTTACAGTTCAGGTAGCCTTTAGAGCTTTTTGTTTTACAATCTCTAATCGCAACTCTTTCTTAAAACTTCGCAGGATTTTTAAGCAGTCTGCAAAAAACTCGTTTGTTCGCTTTGGGGAGCAGCGAACTGCACTCAAACAAGTCACAGGTCATGCTTAATCTGAGTCTCGTTTTCACGAAAGAGTTAAACGCTACAAGGATTGTAAAATTAAAAGTCTCAAGATATATGGTACCTGAACTGTAAACCATTCATCTATAAACTCAGTCATATACTTTCTTTTTCTAAGAGGGCAATTTTGTCTTTGCAGATGTATATTTTCTCTCTTTTATTGAAATATTTTTCAAAAATGTTTTCCAAAGTTTGGAATAAGGGTTTTTATATCATTTAACTTTGTAGCAAATTCAAGTTCACTTTTTCAACTATTTGCAGATAACAATCACAGTCCTTTGGATGTATTAGGGCATACTTCTTGAAGAGTCTATAATGATCCAGTTAAGAGAAGGCATTCTATCCTTAAAATGATGGGAGAGTTCGGCAAGTATATCATGTTTTGGTTCTATAGTTGCCAAAAGAGATCCTCATCCACCTCTTTTAAATCTTGTAACCTCTTTATAGAGTGAATTTCACGGTTGACTGCTGTTTGAAACTTTAAAAGTTTCATAACAACCTCCTCACCTGACATATAATTGATTTTTACCATATTTAAAAGCAAGTTTCAGATAATTATAAATATCATTTCCCGTATCTTTATAATATAGAAAGCCATATAAACAATCTCATGTTCGCATAGAAAGTTTGTGCTTAATACTTTCTATAACCTTTTTGCTTTATTAATATCGGTGCTCATATATATTTTTCCGAAAAAAGATTTTTGCTGTGTAAATAAATGTTTCTGCAGTTTTATACTTTCATCCTTATGGCAAAGACTGTATTCCCAAGCTGTGTATATAGATGATGCCAAGGCGTAAAAGTTATCATCATATGTAAATATTTTCATTATTTTAATCCAAAAATCATCAAATAGGGATAACTGTTTTCGGTGCTGTATTGATAGTTTTTCATTACCGCTTAATCCGATAAGTCTATTTGTTATATATTTTTCATCCAATAAGGTTTTTGTGCATCATTTTTCCATTACAGGTTAAAAAGTACTGTGCCTTTTTAAGACTACACCCATCTTGGAAATGGAATTAAAGTCAAGAAGTGAGTACCTGCGAGAACTTACAATTCTTTTTGCAGCCTTAGGACCTATGCCGGGCACTCTAAGCAGACTGGATATATCAGCTGTTTGTACTTCTACAGGAAGAACTCAAATGCTAGCTAGCCCAATTGCATTTTAGGATCCATATAGGTGTTGAAGTCCGGATTATCTTTACTTTAGAAGTTCCTGTGCATTAAAAACCGTAAAATCTAATAAGCCAATCAGCTTGATAAAGCCTAGTGTTCTCTTAAAAAGCGGCACAGGTGTACTAAGGTCCGGCAGAGATGAATCCTCATTAATAGGAATATATGGGAATAAAAATACCCTTTTTAAGTCAAAAACTTTTTATAGATTTTGTGCAGTCATAAGGATGAGTATAGTCACTGTCATCACGGCACCTATAATCATTTGTGTACTCTGGCCGGACGGCACAAATGGTCGAACATTAGCCTGTTTAGTGATAGGTAATGAATTTAAAAATACTATCCCCCTCAATTTTAGGGCTACATCATTAAATATACTCGAGAAGATATTTATTTATATTGCTTCTGGGAGCTTCAACTCTTTCCGGTACTTAACCCATTCATCTCTATGGAATCCTCATAGGATCTGATATAAGATGAAAGCTATTGGGAGCATATTTTTGGAGGCTTGATTCAGTAGGGAACTCAATATTAACACTCATTCTGTCTGCAAGAGAGCCGGCCGTAAAAAGTAATTCATCAGAGGCACCGGGTATAGCTCAACATGGACATATCCGTTAAACATGTATTCATTCCTTAACAGAATAAGAGTTTCACAGATCTTTTTCCATAGTAAAGTTCGGACTGTTAATTATACGGAACTTAAAAAACAACCCTTCAATATAATTCCTTTTTATAAAATTCCACAGTCAACTTGCAAATCTCTCTTGGAGTAAAGATGCACGTCTTATATCATTACTTTTTTTCTGTTAATACAGTACTTACAATCAAAAATACAATGGTTAGTCATAAGTATTTTAAGTAGAAAATACATCTTCCATCGCTACTGAAAGTATGGCATATTCCTGCGGCTACACTGTTACCAAGCTTTCCACCTTTTCCCTTTCTATCCATCCACTTGAAGTGCAGGCAACATCATATTTAGCAGCGTCTGATAGTATTTCAAGTTTTTAAAAAATATCTTCTTTAGAACATATGTTTATCATAATAAATTATACACAAACATATGTTCGTGTGTCAATAGAGGTTTTTATGTAGATAATATGGTTTTATGAATAATAAAGAAGTTCAAAAACATGGTGAAATATATTTCGACTTTCGATGAGTCAATAAAGGGATTTTTAATGTAGAGGAATCTCAATCGGATGGAGAAGAGAATACAGATAACAAATATTTAATAGATACAATTCATAAAAAGGTTGGTAGCGAAGGAATGTCTTCTATATCTTTAAAAAGAAGAGTCCGGTGGAACTTCTAAAAATGTTTGCTTTATATCATTCGGTGAAAGAGGTTTTTAGACAAGGGTGCTACATTGTTTGTAGATGAACTAAATGCCAGACTACATCCCATGCTTTGTTAGAAATATTATATTGACATTTTTATCACCTGAGATAAATACAAGAAATACACAGCTTATTTTTACAACGTATGATATATGGCAGTTTTCAAACGATTTACTTTGTAGAGATGAGATATGGATGGTATCTAAAAATAATGATGGAGTATCAGAACTTTATTCGTTGGGAGAGTTTAAGGATGAAGATGGGAATAAGATCTCGCAGAGATGAGGTTTTGTCAAAGAAATATATTGCAGGAAACTATGGCGCAATTCCGGCATTAAAAGCCTATGAAAGTACTTAGGAGGGTAATATACAATGAAAGGGGGAGAAAAAGCCAAGTGAGTGTAGAGCTGGAAAAGAAAAAGACCGTAATAAACGTGTGGAGATTTCCTTTGATTTTTAAAGATAATCAAATGGGCAGAGACTCATAGATTGGGGTTTCTGCTTTTTATATTTATATTGACTTTTTCGCTACAAAAATTAAAATTGTAGCGAAAAGAGGTTGAGAATATGGATGAAAGAAATATTATTGATAGGTTACTTGAAGAACGGAACGGTTATATTAGACTGGTTGAAGCTCAAAATGAAGGATTGTCAAAGTATTTTGTTTTGGATTATGTCCGTAAAAATGAAATGGAAAAGATTGCACCCGGAATATACATTTCACCTGATGCATGGGAAGACAGACTTTATTCGATTCAGCTAAGGAATAGAAAAATTGTTTTTTCCCATGAAACAGCCCTGTATATTCATAATCTTTCCGACAGAGAGCCTTTTTCACCGGTAATTACTGTTGGACGAGGTTATAATGCGAAACATCTAAAAGATAGCGGTGTTGTAGTACATACGGTAAGACAGGAATGGTTAGATCTGCTTGACAAAGGCGCAGACTTTACCGGTAATACTGTGAGAATCTACGACAAAGAGCGTTGTATATGTGATATTATCAAGAATAAGAAAAGAATGGATATTCAAGTATTCCAAAAAGGCTTTGACATCATATTTTTCAGATAGTGATATTCATAATCTCATGGAATATGCAGGTATTATGGGGGTCTCAGATAAGGTGAGGCAATATGCAGAGGTATTGTTATGATTAAAAATGCTACAGCTGTAAAGGCAAAGATAAAAAATAAAGCAGGTGGTGACAGTGACAAATCGCAGATAATACTAAGAATATATCTGATGTAGCGACTTTTGGAGAGAGTTTCTTTATCACAATATAGAGACAACTTTGTGTTGAAGGGAGGACTTTTAGTATCTTCTCTGGTAGGTGTGGATATGCGTTCAACTATGGATGTAGATACTACAGTAAAAATCACTTCCTTTAAATAAGAGGTCAGCTATAGAAGATTTTGGAAGAAATAATAGCAGTTAAACCAGAGGACGGAGTTGCTTTTCGTATAACCAAGGTACAGGATATTATGGAAGGTCACGAGTATGAAGGTATTCGTTTTATGATAGAATGTACGATGGATAAGTTAAAACAGACCATTAAGGTCGATATCTCAACAGGCGATGAGATTACGCCGAGAGCAGTAGCATATAAGTTACCACTCATTATTGAGGACAGATCAATTAATCTTTGGGCGTACAATTTGGAGACACTTCTTGCAGAAAAACTTGAAACCATCATGGTAAGAGCTGAAGCTAATACAAGGATGAGAGATTTCTATGATATACATGTTTTACTTGAGCAAGATGTAGTGACTATTGACAGAGATACAATGAAATCTGCATTTTATGCTACATGTAAGAGACGAAAGTCTACTGAGCGGATTGTGACGATAGATGATGTTATCAATAAGATTGCTGATGATGAAGTGATGAAGCAGCAATGGAAGACCTACCGAAAAACCAACTATTACGTAGGTACATTAGAATGGGATGATGTAATAGAAAGCACGAGAACATTAAGAACAATGGTTGAGTAAAAATATCGATATTGTAGATTGTTCCTGAAAATGAGATATTTTTTTATAGTTCTGTCTTTGACAGTTTTGAAATATAGAATACACTTCAAACCCTGTGTTTTAGCGGCTTTGGAGTGTATTTGCATTTCGTTTTTGAAACTATAAAAATAGTATTTTATATTAACGGGTAGTAAGTTTTTGCCAATTGCAAGCTTATTTATTGTTTCTATACCGGTATTACATCCACATTCAATTCTTTTCAATTGTAGATTTTGAAACATGAAATATTTCAGTAAGTTGTCTTTGAGGCAGTCCGGTACTTGCAAGATTGAGAGAGCTTTTCTAAAATAGTTTTTCATTCAGGTATCCGTTTTTGAAGTCGTTGTTTTTAGCTCATCATTTAAATAATCATCAAATTTAATATTAGCCATTATTACTCTCCTTAAATTCTTTTTAAGCATATCTGAATGATAGCATATATAGGTCAGAACTACAAATTTAAAGGTATAGTTAAAGAACTATAATATATGTGTTAAAAAATACAAATAAGAGCTGTCTGAAATGTATCCAGCATCTACAATACATATATTAGTGGAAGAAATAAAAAGTAGAAAGCCTGGAATATTTACTTTTTCGCTACCAAAATTTAAAAAATAGTAGCGAAAAAGGGCTGATAATATGGATGACAAAAATACCCTTACCTGCATTGTAGATTATATCTGCTTTTGCAGGTATTTTTGTGTTGAGATACACAAAAAATTGATTGACAACTTGTCAGTTAAAAGTGTATTATATGAATGAGCGGAGGTATAAAATGAGAGATGTAAAAGAACCTGAAATACGGCGTACCGAGATTATGGATGCTGCAATGATACTTTTTTATGGAGAAGGGGTATACCAATACAACAACTCAGGATATAGTCGATAAAGTAAATATATCAAGAGGATTATTATATTATCATTTCAAAAATAAGGAGGATATTTTATATTGTCTTGTAGAAAGATATTCAGAGAGATTGTTGAAAGATATTTTACAGTATCGTCTCATGATGAAGATAAATCCGCTATAGAAAAAAATCAGGTCTTTTATAGATATCACAATTATATCTTCACAAAATATTGCTAGAGGATACGGTACTGCAAAAACAGTTGAACTTAAAGAAAATCAATATATGATAGATAAGTTATCCCATAAGCTGGTTGAAAAGCTTACAGTATATTTTGAAAAAATTATAAATCAAGGGATAGCGGAAAAGAGTTTTTCTGTAAAAATATCCGACAGAAACGGCAGAGTTTCTTATGACGGCATATGTTTTTGTATCAAATAACATGAGCATAAAATGTTCAAAAAGAACCTAGTCAATAATTACTTAAATGCATTTAAGACAATGCTTGAACAAAGTTTAAATGCGAAAAGGCTCTTTTAGAGATTAAAGATAAGAGATTGATTTTTATATACATAAAAAATCGACAGCTGATAATATGCTGTCGTTTATTTTAAAGAATAACTGACAATTTGTCAATAAAAGGAGAATTATGTTGGAGATAAAGAATTTCAGTAAATTTTACGGAGATAAAAAGTAGTCGATAACCTGTCAATTTCTGTACAGTCCGAGATATTTATGGTTTTATAGGGGCAAATGGAGCCGGAAAAACCACAACAATAAAAAGCGGTAGTCGGCATTCTATGACTTTGAAGGTGGAAGTATAACCGTTGGTGGGCATTCAATTAAATCACAACCCTATGATTTGTAAAAATGATGGCATATATTCCGGATAATCCCTGACCTTTATGAACATTTGACAGGGTTTCAGTATATAAATTTTATTGCTGACTTGTTTGAAGTTTCTACTGAAATACGTAAAGAAAGAATTCAAAAGTACAGTGATTTATTTGAGATGACAAAGTATCTTTCAGGATTGATATCTTCGTATTCACATGGTATGAAACAACGAACGGCAATTATTTCAGCACTGGCAAGATGATCCGAAGTTGTTTATTTTGGATGAACCTTTTCGTTGGACCTCGATCCGAAGGCGGCTTTTTGTTTGAAGAGTATAATGATGAATGTGTGTCAAACGGTGGAGCTGTCTTTTTCAACACATGTATTGGAAGTTGCAGAAAAATTATGTAATAAGATTGCAATTATAAAAAACGGGAAGTTAATAACAAGCGGTAATATAGGAGATGTAAAAAGGAGATAAATCCTTGGAAGCTTTTATGGAGGTAGAGGATAATGAGAGAATTGTGGATACTTATTAGAGTGCAAATATATAATTTCTTTCTGATAAACGAAATCAGATATTCGGAAAAAATAATAAAAAGCTCCGGTAGTATTACAAGCTTTGGAATAACTGTGCTTTTGTATTTTCCTGTATATATAATATCATGATCAGCAAAAACGCTGGTAAGTAGGGTAGCAGGAATTGATACCCGTACTATATGTTGGCGGTATCAAGTTTTGCTATATTATTTTGACAATATTTTATTCTAACGGGATTTTATTTTGGCAGTATATGATATGGAAGCACTCTATCTTTGCCTGTGAAAAGGATTGTATATCATAAGCTAGTAAATCTATATGTTTATGTATTTATTGAACTTTTTATAGGTTTGATGTTTATGCTTCCCTGGAGGAATTGTTTGGGTAGGGAGTGAAAGCTTAGCAGTTGATATTATTCTGTTTTTCTTTCTATATTGTTTGTGCCGTTGATACCTATGTATAGTGGCATGTATGGGGATAATTATCGTTGTCATTTCATCTTTTTAAAAGAAAAAAATATTGTTGCTCTGATTTTTCATTTTGCAATGATAGGTGCAATAGGATATATTGCAGTAACAGTTTATGGGTAATGAAAACAATATCGGTATTACACTTGCCAAGCAAAATCACAGGACTGTATCCGATATCTAAGCTGTTTATGCAATATTATAATTTCCCTATGTACATTGGAGAAGGATTTTTTATTTTTCTTTCAACAGCAGTTTTTTTATATATTTATAAAAAAATTGTTTCGAGCGAAGTATAGACTGCTTAATACTCTTTAGCGAAAACAACACCCGGATATACTGACAACAAAGAAAACATATAAGAGAAAACTGGTATTTATTGCCCTCATATAAAAAGAAGCGGGTCGATTTTTAAACTCTTATATGGAGGTGTTGAATGCAGGGTTTGAGTGATACTTTTATGTGTTTTTCAGTATATTTTTGTTGTTTAATCCCGTGGAACAAATTGGAAGGTATGTGAAAATTGAAAATATAAATGAATATTTTTCAAATCTGTCTCCGCTTTTTATTGTGGCTATGTTGGTTATCAGTTGTCCAGCAGCTTTCAGCCATATCTTTTGAAGGAAAAATATTTGGATTTTACAAAGTTCTCCTGTCAAGGTAAAAACAATATTAAATTCAAAGATAGCGCTAAACCTTACACTTCATATGATAGGATATATAATTTCAGTATTTGTATTCATATTAAAAACTTGATATGAACTTTATTCAAATACTTAACCTGATTATTGTTCCTATGCTATTCGCTTTTTATAACAGTGACGGGAGTTACCTTAAATAAAAAATACTCCCAACTATAATTGGGAAAGTGAAATGATAGTAGTAAAAGCAGAGTATGCCTGTTATTTTATCCAGGGCTTATAGGGATTGTTGCACTCTATTATTCCGATTTTTCTTTATTTAGTTTTAAATCTTATGATAACATATACATTGCAAGTGACATCGATACTTTGTTATTTCAAGTGTGGTTTATAAAAATTTGAGCAATTCAAAAATTTATTTAATTTAATAAGGAAATAAATAGTTTATAATACTACGAAAATCATTCTTAAAAAGAAGCTCCACAGATATAATCCGGAAGCTTCTTTTCATATTATGACATATAACCTTCTTATTCTGTTCTTTTTAAATTCTTCTGTGCTGTAGCCAGCATCAACTTGATTCTGTTTAGCTGGTTAACTTCGAAGCACCCGGATCATAGTCTACCGCTATGATATTTGCTTCAGGATGTGAACCAGCGAAGCTCTTTCTATAACACCCTTTACCCACAACATGGTTTGGCAGACAACCAAAAGGCTGTGTACAAACAATATTTGGAGTGCCGGTTTCTATAAGCTCAAGCATCTCTCCGGTAAGGAACCAACCTCACCTGTCTGATTTTCCGACAGATACATAGTCCTTTGCCATATTTTGCAAGATGATCGATCTTGAAGGTGCAATAAAAATGTTTACTCTTTTCAGTGCCTTTCTTGCATCATCTTAGTGCTTCCAGTACCTTGATACCTACATTTTGCCATAAATGCAGACTTTTTGACATACCAAGATGTTCAGCCTTAAAGTTACTATTATAGAAGCTGTATAGTAAGAAAATCTAAGAGATCAGGCATTACAGCTTCTGCTCCTTCTTTTTCAAGAAGTTCGACTATATGATTGTTAGCAAGTGGAGAGAACTTAACAAGAATCTCGCCAACTATACCAACTCTTGGCTTCTAATATTGAGTCTTGGAAGATTATCAAAGTCTTTTACAATACCTCTAATATTTCTCTTAAACTCACCGAAATTAGGGTTTTTAACAGATAGAGAATCTATAACACGATTTCTCCATTTTTATGAAGTCTGTTTGCAGCACCTTTTTCCTTCTCATAAGGTCTGGTAGCATACAAAACTCTCATAAAGAGATCACCATATACAACTGCCTGCATAGCTTTAATAACCATTGCAGGTGTCATCTTAACTCCTCATTAGTTTCCATACCGTTGGCATTTACAGAAATTACAGGAATTTGTGCCATATCGACTTTTTCAAGTGCTCTTCTGATAAAACCTATATAGTTGCTGGCTCTACATCCACCACCGGTCTGGCTCATAAAAAAATGGCAGTCTTATTCGGATCGTATTTTCCTGAAAGCAATGCTTCCATTATCTGTCCTACAACTATCAATGAAGGATAGCAGGCATCATTGTTTACATACTTTAATCCGCAGTCTATAGCGGAACGTGAATCATTTTGTAAAACTTCTAAGATGATATCCGAAAGCATTGAGTGCCGGCTCTAAAAGGTCAAAATGTATAGGGAGACATCTGTGGACAAAGAATGGTATATTCGTCCTTCATCTCCTTGGTAAACACTTTTCTGTGATAAGCGGAAGAGTGTATTTTTCTTTTCAAAGTTTTTCTTATCTCTCACGTACAGCAATAAAGTGAACGAATACGAATTCTTTGCGGCACCTAGGTTGTTTACCTCATCAATCTTAAGCACGGTATAGATCTTTCCTGAGCCTGTAAGTATATCACTCACCTGATCTGTGGTAACGGCATCAAGTCCGCAGCCGAAGGAATTTAGCTGTACAAGATCAAGGCAGTCATCCTGCTTTACAAGACTTGCAGCAGCATATAGTCTGGAATGATACATCCACTGATCGCTTACGATAACAGGTCTTTCCTATCTTGGCAAGATGAGAAACCCGCATCCTCTGTGAGTACTGCAATACCAAATGAAGTTATCATATCAGGAATACCATGATGTATTTCAGGGTCCATGATAAGGTCTTCCTGCAAGAACTATACCATATGCGGTTGTTCTTATGTAGCCATTCGATAGTTTTTTCGCCTTCTCGCTCAATATCTTTCTTTGACTGAATAAGTTCTGTCCATGCCGCATGTGCAGCGAACTTTATTTCTCTTTCATTTATATCAAACTCTTGCTTCATTACCTTGATAAGCTGATTTGTAAGTACCTCTTCATTGGTAAATGCTATAGAAAGGATTCAAGAATCTGGTATTTGTTTCTCTGATCTCTTCTACATTATTCTTGATATTCTCAGCATATGAAGTAACGATAGGGCAGTTGAAATGGTTTCCGGCATCAGGCTGTTCATTTCTTTCATATAGGTATATGGGTACCATATTGTGCGAACGCCATTCTTTATGATATGAAATATGTCCATGGAGTGATCTTTGCAGGATAACATTCCGACTCACTTGGGGATAGATTCAATGCCCAGCTCATATATTTTTCTTAGTTGACATAGGAGAGAGTACAGTTCTAAATCCCAGGTTTCTAAAGAATACAGCCCAGAACGGGAAGTTCTCATACATATTCAAAACTCTTGGAATACCTGATAGTACCTCTAAAATGCCTTGTCAGCGGTGAGCGGTTCATAGCCGAACATACGATTATATTTATATTCATAGAGGTTTGGAACATCCTTTTTAACTCTGTCCTTACCAAGACCTCTTTCACATCTGTTTCCTGATATGAAGTTTCTACCACCTTCAAATTTGTTGACTGTCATTACAGTTGTTATTACAACCACGACATCTGGTCATAGATGCATCATACTGTAATGATATAATCTCATCTAAAGGTAACATAGTAGTCTGCTTGCCCTCGTACCTTTCTCTTGCTATAAGAGCAGCACCGAAAGCACCCATTATACCTGCAATATCAGGTCTGGTAACAAAGCCGCCGGAGATCTTTTCAAGTGCACGAAGTACGGCATCATTGTAGAATGTACCACCCTGTACAACTATATGCTTTCCAAGGTCTAGCATTTGGAGATCTTTATAACCTTGAATAAAAGCATTTTTTTATAACGGAATATGCAAGTCCGGATGAAATATCAGCTACGGTAGCACCTTCTTTCTGTCTTGTTTTACATTTGAGTTCATAAAAACGGTACATCTGGTACCAAGGTCTACAGGATTTTTGCAAACAATGCTTCTTTTTGCAAAGTTTTGAACAGAGAAGTTCAAAAGAACTCGGCAAAGGTCTCTATAAATGAACCACAGCCTGCAGAACATGCTTCATTTAGCTGAACAGAGTCTACAGTACTGTCCTTGATACGAATACATTTCATATCTTGACCACCGATATCAAGTATACAGTCGACATTTGGCTCAAAGAATGCTGCTGCATAGTAGTGTGCAATGGTTTCTACTTCACCTCATCAAGCATAAATGCAGCTTTTAGAAGAGCCTCTCCATATCCGGTAGAACATGAGATATACTATCTTTGCTTCAGGGTGTATTTTTCCTTAACAGACTTGATAGCTGAGATAGCTGTAGCCAGTGGAGAACCGTTATTATTTGAATAAAAATTCCAAAGCAAGCTTCCGTCCCTCACCTACTAAAGCAATCTTTGTAGTAGTTGAACCGGCATCTATTCCAAGGAATATATTACCCTTATAATCTTCAATATTTGCGGTTTTTACACTGTGACCGAAATGTCTACTGCTAAACTCTTTATAGTCTGCTTCATCTGTAAATAAAGGGATCAAGTCTGGCAATTTATCATGCCATCTCAATACCTTCTTTAAAGCTTGTTTATAAGATCTGAGATACCAATCATAGCGTCAGTACTTTCGCAGTTCAGTGCAGCACCGATAGCTGCAAAAAGATGTGAATTATCAGGATCTACAATATATTCATCAGTAAGATTTAGTGTTCTTATAAATGCCTGTTTAAGCTCAGAAAGGAAGTGCAGCGGACCGCCAAGGAATGCTAGATGGCCTCTGATTGGCTTACCACATGCAAGGGCCTGAAATAGTCTGATTTACCACAGCTTGGAAAAATAGAAGCTGAAAGGTCTTCTCTGGTAGCACCTCATTTTATAAGTGGCTGAACATCAGTTTTTGCAAAAACTCCACATCTGGCAGCTATAGGATAAATAGACTTATAACTTTTGGCATATTCATTAAGTCCTATAGCATCAGTCTGAAGTAGGGAAGCCATTTGATCGATAAAACTTCCTGTACCACCGGCACAGATACCATTCATTCTCTGATCTATGCCGCCTGTAAAATAGATGATTTTGGCATCCTCTCCACCAAGCTCTATTGCTACATCAGTTTGTGGAGCAACGGCTTTTAGTGCAGTTACTACTGCGACAACTTCCTGTACAAATGTGGATTTTAGATGTTTTGAAAGAGTAAGACCACCTGAGCCGGTAATCATTGGAATGATATTCACTTCTCGATCTTTTCAAAAGCATCCGATAACTGTGCTGCCAAAGTCCCCTGTATATTCGCATAATGTCTGCGATAATCTGAAAATACTACTTCATGTCTGCTATCTAAAATAGCAATCTTGACAGTAGTAGAACCTATATCTATACCTAGTACATAGGTTTTTCTGTGTTTTGCATATTATAACCTCTTTTATAAAGCTTGTGATTATACAATGTGGGAGTCATACCCCTATGAAACCCAGTTGCAGGATTATACCTTACAATCTGTTAAAATCAGTAGCTTGGAACATACTATTATTTTGAAAAATAAAATTGCACACAAAACCACACATGTAAAAACATGATTTTATATCACTAGCATATTGCTAGGAATAAGGCAATGAATAAGAGGTTAAAAGTAAGTTAAGTAATGTAAAATTGGTTATAACTGTGACTTTTAAGCTATATTTATTGAATCTTAAAAAGTTTCTTATTGTATTTTAGACATACATATTGTAAAATTATAGCATCAGAATCGGTTCGAAATTCTAAAATTCTAAGTTTCAAAAGTTCAAAAGAATAATCCAATAGTAAAAATTTGGTATAATAAGGAGGAGATATGAAAGATAAAGACATAACTCAGAAAGTACTTGAAAAGTACAATGATGTATTTGCTGGATATTTTAAATGTACTTTTTATTTAATAGGGAGAGATGTAGTAGAATCTACACTTATTGACGCATTGCCGATGAGTATGTTAAAGATTGACGGAAGGGTCAGATCACTAGGAAAGGGATATAGCAAAGTACTGGCGTAGAAGTAAAATTAATGTAGCATTATTTGGATTGGAAAATCAGACAATACCAAATAAACTGATGCCACTTCGAGTCTTTGGATATGACGGCACAGAGTATGTAAAAGCAAAAGCAGAAAAGAAAATAATGATAAGGCAAAGTACCCGAGTGATTACATTGGTGCTGTATCTGGGATATGAAAAGGAATGGAACTATCCCAAAAACGCTTTTTCGAGGTTCTGGATAGATGAGAGACATCAAGCCATATGTAAATGATTTTAAGATAAACTTATTTGGAGATAGCATATCTGAATAGAGAAAAGATAGATTTGTTTAAAAAGTGATTTTTAGGATACTGAGCGGATTACCTCTACCAGATGAGGGTAAACAGAGATTATACAGCTGATGAAACTACCATTGAGCATGTGGAAGAGCTTTTTAACATTAATGTCAGTAATGACAGGAGATAATAGATTTGAAGAGACTATAAACTATTTGAAGGGAAAGGAGAAGGTCAATATGTGAAGTACTGGATAGAGTAGAAGCTAGAGGGATAGAAAAGGGAATAGAAAAAGGAATAGAAAAAGGAATTGAACAAGGGTATTAAAAGAGGTACAATAAATACTCTTTATATCACTGGTAAATGATGGAATACTAAGTAGTTATGAAGCGGCACTAAGGGCAAATATGAGTGTTGAAGATTTTGAAAAAGTATTTAAAGAAAAAATTGATAAAGTATAATTATATAGGGGCTGCCTTTTAGCAGCCTTTGCATATAGTACTTGAACTGTAACTAATATCCTATAACATCGCCTCTTTCATTTCTTTTTACATATGCAATCGATATATGTTGGGGCTTTCGTTTTGTATTGCTTTAAGAGTTTGATAATGGCTGAACCTACGATTACTCCGTCTGCTATTTGACTCATTTCTAGCTCTGTTCCGGAGTTGAAATATCAAAACCTATAGCATATGGAACATCAGTATTTTTTTCTTACTATCTTTACTATGGAGCTTAAATCTGTAGTGATCTCACTTCTGGTTCCGGTTACACCAAGGCTTGATACGATATATAAAAATCCCCTAGCTTCTTTGGCAATCATTGCAATACGATCATCAGATGTAGGTGCAATAAGAGAGATAAGATCAATATTATATTTTTCTGATATATCGAGGAACTCATTTCTCCTTCAAATGGAATGTCAGGGAGGATAATACCGTCAATACCTACTTCACTACATTTAGCAAAAACCTTTTCTGGAGCCATATGAGAATACTACATTTGCATAGGTCATAAATACAAGTGGAATAGTGACTTTTTTTCTAAGTTCTACGACCATATCAAATACTTTATCAGTTGTAATACCACCTGCAAGTGCACGAATATTTGCACCCTTGTATAACTCACGCCCTCAGCTGTAGGATCAGAGAAGGGTATACCTATTTCTATTAGATCAGCTCCATTTTTACCATTTCGAGTATGGCAGACTTTTGTAGTTGCTACATCCGGATCTCCACAGGTGATAAAATGGAATAAATGCCTTTTTATTTTTAATGATTCATATATCTTATCTATGTAATTCTTCTCCTTTATATCTTGCAATAGCGGCACAATCTTTATCACCTCTTCCTGAGATGGTGATTACAATAATTCTGATTCTTGCTCATAGTAGGTGCTATTTATAAGCATGAGCGACGAGCATGAGCAGACTCTATAGCAGGTATAATACCTTCCATCCTAGAGAGGTATTCAAATGCTTCTACTGATTCATCATCCGTTACAGGTACATAGCTTGCTCTTTTTATATCATGAAGATAAGAATGCTCAGGTCCTACACCCGGATAGTCAAGTCCGGCAGAGATGGAATATACAGGTGCAATTTGACCATATTCATCCTGACAGAAATAGGACTTCATACCATGGAAAATACCAAGTTTTCCTGGTATTGATAGTAGCAGCTGTTCTCAAAATGTATGAATTCCCTTTCCGGCAGCTTCACAACCGATAAGTGCCACATCTTTGTCTTCAATAAAATTGTAAAACTACCTATGGCATTTGAGCTGCCGCCTCACACAGGCAAGTGCAGCATCGGGTAACTTGCCTTCTTTTTTTAGTATTTGCTCCTTGATCTCCTTTGAGATTATGGCCTGGAAATCTCTAACTATAGTAGGGAATGGATGAGGTCCCATTACAGAACCGAGGCAGTAATGAGTATCATCTATTCTACTTGTCCATTCTCTCATAGCCTCTGAAAACAGCGTCTTTTAGGGTTTTTGTTCCGCTTGTTACAGGGATAACTGTAGCACCAAGCAGCCTCATCTTATATACATTTTAATGCTTGACGGATAGTATCTTCTTACCCATAAATACTACACATTCCATACCCATTAAAGCAGCTGCGGTTGTTGTGGCTACTCCATGCTGACCTGCACCGGTTTTCAGCGATAAGTCTCTTCTTGCCCATCTTTTTGCAAGAAGTGCCTGCCCAAGAACATTGTTTATCTTATGAGCACCGGTATGTGTCAGGTCTTCACGCTTTAAATAAATCTTGCACCACCAAGGTCCTTCGTCATGCAAAATAAAGCTTTGAAGGTCTTCCGGCATAATCATTTAAGAGATAATTAAGCTCTCTGTTAAATTCCGGATCATCCTTGTAATGATTATAAGCCTTTTCCAATTCTATCACTGCATTCATAAGAGTTTCAGGTATATACTGTCCGCTATGAACTCCAAATCTTCCTTTAATATCTGTCATTTTTTTCACCTCTCTTACTAAACTTACAAATTTTTCTCATTTTTAGCGGCATCTTTTTGCCTTCAGTTTCTATTCCTGAGCTTACATCCACACCGAATGGATGTAGTTTCATTATTTTTCTTTTACATTACCTATGGAGAGCCCACCCGCTAAAAATATTCTCTATCAAAACCATCAAGTAAATTTTTCGTCAAAGGTCTTCCCACAGCCGGCACCGGCATCCAATAAAAATAAAATCCGTTTCCTTTATTTATTGATTTTATATCAGCTTTTTGATCTTATCTGATAGGCATATATTATAGGTGAATTTATCTTTGTCCGTAATTTATTTATATAGCCGTCATCTTCATTTCCATGGAGCTGTACAATATCAATTATATTGTTTTTGACTAAATAAATTATGTTTTCGATATCTTCATTTACAAATACACCTACAGCCTTTACTCTTGAGTCAAGTTTTGATTTTAATAATTTTGCTATATCAAAGGATATATACCTTTTGCTTTTTATTTTGCAAATACAAATCCGATATAGTCAGGTAATACTTCATTTATCACTTTGATATCATCTTCACTTGTCATGCTGCACATAGCTTAATCTTTTGTCATATTTTCCCTTTAACCAATCCAAAGTGAATTTCTTATTTTTCTGCACGCATTAGTACTTCACCTACCAAAGCGGCATCAGCACCCATATCAATAATATTTTTTTATATCTTCAGGGCTGTTTACGCTGCTTTCAGAAACAAATAAGATATCCTTAGGCACAAGGTTTCGAAAGTCTTTTACTGTTATCCGTGTTTACGGAGAAGTCCTTTAGATTTCTGTTATTTACGCCGATCATACGAGCATTTACCTTTAAGGCTTTTTCTATTTCTAGATTCACTATACATTCTATAAGAGTTGAAAGTCCAAGATCATCACATATGTCTTTAAAATATTGCAATTCCTCCACAGATAATATGGAGCAAATTAAAAGAACACAGGAAGCTCCCATTGCTTTTGGCTTCATATATCATATATTCATCAATAGTAAAATCTTTTCTAAGGAGTGGAATATTGACTATATTTGATATTTCCTTTAAATATTTATCACTTCCAAGAAACCACTTAGGTTCTGTAAGTACTGAGATACAGTTTGCACCTGCATCTTCGTATTCCTTTGCAATTGCAAGATAGGGAAAGTCTTTTGCACAATTCCTTTGGATGGAGAAGCTTTTTACATTCACATATAAAGGATAGCTCAGGCTTTTTAAAGTGTTTTCAAAAATGAACTTTTCAGCTATGATTTTTCTGCCTCGGCTCTGATTAAGGACAGTGGAATGTTTTTCTGTTCTTCAATTCTCCATTTTGTGTATGTGGATATTGTATCTAAAATGCTTATTTCTTTTACTCATTGCTTTATCCTTATAAAAATCTTCCAAAATCTTAAGGGCTTTTTGCTGTCGATAAGATTTCTTGCAAGATTTATTCCTTCCATTATACTGTTTGCCTTACCTCCTATATAGAGTGCTGCTCCGGCATTCAAAAAAGTACGAGCATCTCTCTTAGGTCCTTTTTTCACCATTTAATATAGCAAGAGTAATTGCTGCATTTTTCTTTAGGATCTCCACCTACTAAATCTTGCTTTTACAACGGGAAATCCCAAAAATCTTCGGGCTTGATTTCATAGGTATGTAGTGAATTATTCTTTATTTTCGCAAACTTTAGTAGGAGCGAGAGTGATATCTCATCCAGTTTATCCATACCATATACAACCATACCTCTTTAACTCCAAGATCTACAAGCACTTTTTGCAAGAGGTTCTATTAGGTATTCATCATATACTCCAAGGAGCTGGCACTTCGGTTTTTGCCGGATTTGTAAGAGGCCCAAGTATATTAAAAACCGTTCTAAATCCAAGCTCCTTTCTTATAGCTATCTACATATTTCATAGAACTGTGATATTTTTGAGCAAAGAAAAAGCACATGCCGACCTTTTCCAAAAGCTCTTTGCATTTTTTTGGATCTTCTTCAATATTTACGCCCAATGCCTCTAAACAGTCGGCTGTACCACATTTGGAAGAAGCGGCTCTGTTTCCATGTTTACTTACTTTCATACCGCCGGCAGCAGCTACTATAGCTGAGGTTGTAGAAATATTGAAGCTTCCGGCATTATCACCGCCAGTACCTACTATTTCAAAGAGGTCAAAATCTGTATCAACAGCAGTGGCATGTCTCTCATAGCCATAGCACAACCTGCGATTTCCTGTGTGGTTTCCGCTTTCGCACTCTTTGTAGAAAGAGCTGCAAGAAATGCGGCATTTTGTGTAGGAGAAGTCTCACCGTTCATGATTTCATTCATAACTGCATAAGCTTCATTAAAAGTTAAATCTTCTTTATTTACAATCTTTACAATAGCTTCCTTAATCATAGTATCCTTTCAGTTCATTATCTTATAGGTTTTAAAGTTTGTAATCCCAATCGCAGTTCTTTCTTAAAGCTTCGTAGGATTTTACGCAACCTGCGGAACTCGTTTGTTCGCTTGAAGAACAGCGAACTACACTCAAACAAGTCCTCGGTTGCTTAATCCTATCTCGCTTTTTGCGAAAGAACTAATCGCTACAGGGATTACAAAATAAAACCTATAATGTATGGCTAAAATTTCAATTCTGTAAAAAATTCCTCAACATTTCCTTTCCATATTCTGTCATTATGGATTCCGGATGGAACTGTACTCCATAGATTGGGTAGCTGCTATGTTCTACCGCCATTACTTCACCATCATCTGTTTTTGCTACCACTTTTTAAATCGTTAGGAATGGTATCTTTACTTGCAGCAAGAGAGTGATATCTGGCAACCTTACTCTTCGGGGGTAAATCAAAAAAATAGTACTGAGGTATCAAAAATATGTAAGAGAGTCTTTTCCATGCATCAGCTCCTTGGCATAGGTTACTGTTGCTCCAAAGGCCATACAAATTGCCTGATGTCCAAGACAAACTCCAAGGATCGGAATACTTTGTCCAAGCTCCTTTATTACATCTATAATTACGCCTGCATCCTCAGGTCTTCCGGGACCCGGTGAGATAATAATCTTTGCGGGAGCAAGAGCTTTTATTTCTTCCATCAGTCATTCTCATCATTTCTTATTACTTTTATATCCGGATGAATTTCACCCTACCATTTGAAACAGGTTGTAGGAAAAAACTGTCATAATTATCAATCAATAGAATCATTTGTTTACCTCCTGAGCTTTTCTTAATGCGTCTACTACAGCACCTGCCTTATTTATGCTTTCCATATATTCTTTATCAGGTTCTGAGTCGGCTACAATACCGGCACCGCTTCTGATAAATACTTTTCCATTCTTCTTATATGCAAGCCTGATAGCAATACAGGTGTCCATATTTCCGGTAAAATCAATATATCCTATAGCCCCTCCATAAACTCCTCTTTTGTTGTTTTCAAGTTCACCGATAAGCTGACAGGCACGAATCTTAGGTGCTCCTGAGAGGGTACCTGCAGGAAGGACAGCTTCAAGTGCATCCAGTGCATCATTTTCAGGTCTTATTTCACCCCTTACAGTAGAACCTATATGCATTACATGAATATCTCTCTAGAGTGGAGTTTTTCTACCTTTACACTTCCAAATTTGCTTATCTTGCCAAGATCATTTCTGCCTAGATCTACAAGCATATTATGTTCAGCCAGTCCTTTTTATCAGCAAGTAATTCTTCTTCCAAAAAGAAGGTCCTCATCCTCGGTTTTTCCTCTCGGTCTTGTACCGGCAAGAGGGAAGGTGTGGAGTATTCCGTCTTCAAGCTTTACCAGAGTTTCAGGTGAAGCTCCCGCAATCTCTACATCGGTACCTGAAAAATAAAACATATACGGTGAAGGGTTTACTGTTCTAAGCACTCTGTAGGTATCAAAAAGGCTTCCGCTAAAGTCAGCCTGCAATCGGTTTGAAAGTACTATCTGGAAGATATCACCTTCCTTGATATGATGCTTTGCCTTTTGTGATCATATTTGAAAATTCTTCTTGTGAGAATAAAAGGCTTTACTTCAGAGAGTAGTTTCCCTGTTTCATAGGATTTTTCGCCTGTAAATAAAAAGACTCTTTATTTTCTCAAGATTTTTAATAGCGTCCTCATAGGCAATATGAATATCTGTATCAAGTGAAATATTTGTAATGAGGATAATTTTTGCTTTTACATGATCAAATACAATAACATCCTTAAAAAGCATTACATCAATATCCTTAAAAGCCCTCAGAATCTTCTACATTTCTTTTTATACTTGATTCCTTATAGTTTATATAGTCAAATGAAAAATATCCGACCAAACCGCCTGTAAAAGGAGGTAAAAGAGGCGAGTCTTGGGCTTTTGTATTTTTAACAAATCTCTAAGATAACCGGTAGGATCATTACAGGTAAAAATCCTCACCGTCCAAACTCATTTTGCTTTCAATGCAGCTTATAGAAAGCGTGGGATCAAATCCAAGGAATGTATATCTTCCCCAACTCTCATTAGCCTTTGCTGATTCTAACATATAGGCATGTGTAGATGCTTTCTTTTAGAATCCTTATAGCTTCTATAGGGGTAATGAAGTCAGATAATATTTCCATACTGACCGGTGCGAGAGTATATTCTTTAGTTTCTTTTTATCTTTTCTATTTCAGTTAAAGTAGGGTAATACATAAATCTCCTTTATAATGTCTTTTCCTTCAAGTACAACTCTTTTTTGATTTCAACCATCAAATCATCAAACTGTTTAAGGTCAAGTGATTGTGCACCGTCACATAATGCTTTTAGCAGGATCATTGTGGACCTCAATCATAATTCCGTCAGCACCGACAGCAAGTGCTGCCTTTGCAAAGAGGTGGTACAAGTGATCTTATACCCACTGCATAGGCTTGGATCCACCAGTACCGGAAGATGGGTTTTTCTCTTTTAAAAGTGCGACTGCTCCAAGATCTAAAAGTATTCCTGGTGGCAGTTTCAAAGGTTCTGATACCACGCTCACAAAGTATGACATTTTCATTGCCTGATGCCATGATATATTCAGCACTCATTAGAAATTCTTCAATAGTGTTACAAAGTCCACGCTTTAAAAAGTATAGGTTTTTCAACTTTCCAACTTCTTTAAGCAAGTCAAAGTTTTGCATGTTTCTGGCACCCTATTTGAATAATATCCACATTTTCAAACATTGGTAGCTGAGTTTGGTTCATAACTTCTGATATAATAGGAATGTTAACTGCCGCCTTGGCACTCTCTAAGAAGTCCAGCCCCTCCTTACCAAGTCCCTGGAAGGCATAAGGAGAGGTTCTTGGTTTGAATGCACCGCCACGAAGTATAACAGCTCCACTTGTTTTTATGCTTCTTGCAACCCTTGTAATCTGTTCACTTGTTTCCACACTGCAAGGTCCTGCAATAACAGTAAATGTCCCTGTGCCTATACTGATATCATTTACCTTTTATGATGGTATCATCCGGATGAACTGTTCTACCGGCAGCCTTATAAGTTTCTGTAACCCTTTTTCCATAGTCAACTATCGGATGAGTTGCCACTATAGTATCCATATCTATTTTTGAAGTATTCCCGATTAAGCAAACTGCTGTATGTTCTGTTCCGGGTGCATATATTGTATCAAATCCTATATCTTCAAATTCTTTTCTAAAGTTTTGTATCGCCTCTTCACTGATGCCTGTTTTTTTAAAAATAAAAAAACCATAAGTCCTCCTATGTAGTAAATAAAAAGTCCCTGACAAATAAAAACCCTAAAAAGGTTAATATTTGTCAAGGACGAAATTTCAATAATAAAAAAATCGCGGTGCCACCTTTGATTCACAGCATGACCTAGCACTTTTAGGATACCTACATATCCCTTGCAACTAACGTATGCGTACGTTGTAGTATACTCTGCCGAGGCATTTGACTACACCCTCCATGGTCCATTTGCTAGACTGTTTCTTATCCGGCTCTCACCTCCCCGGACTCTCTGTGAAGTCATGACTAACTTTATCTCCATATCAACGGTTTGATTATTTTTGAATTCTAATATAAAAACTTTTTGATGTCAATATATATTTTTGTTAAGAAAAAGATAGACATTATATTTGTATTGTTTCTTTTAATTAAATATGATAATGTCTTTTTGGCAGGAGGATAAAAATGAATTATATAGGTTCAAAATATTCTCTACTGGATTTTTGGAAACAACTATAGAGAAGATTACCGGATATAAGAATGGTGATGATTTTATTTTTGGAGATTTGTTTGCAGGTACAGGCATTGTGGGAGCAGACATATAAGGCCAAAGGTTGTAAGGTAATTGCTAATGACATACAGTATTATAGCTATGTATTGAATAAGCATTTTATTGAAAAATAGTTGTGAACTTGACAGGAGCTGCTGGATAAGTTAAATGCTCTAACTCCGGTAGAAGGTTTTATTTATAAAAACTACTGTGAGGGCTCAGGCTCCGGTAGAAATTATTTTACTAATGAAAATGGTATGAAATGATGCTATGAGGATTGAACTTGAGCGACTACATCAAAGTGGTGAAATAAGTGATAATCTTTATTTTTATTATTTGTCAAGTCTAATAAATTGATTGATAAATATGCAAATACTGCGTCTGTATATGGAGCGTTTTTAAAAACATATAAAAAATCGGCACAAAAAGTTTTCAACTTGAGCTTATTACCAATAATTTCCGGTAGAGTAGGAGAAGTATACAATGAGGACATCAATGAACTTATTAAAAAGAATAAGTGGTGATGTGTTATATCTTGATCCACCATACAATGCCAGACAGTATTGTTCAAATTATCATCATTTAGAAACTATTGCAGGTATGACTATCCAAAGCTTAATGGTGTAACAGGACTTAGAGATTCAACAGATCAAAAAGAGCAAATTTTTGTTCAAAGCGAATAGTCATAGATACCTTTGATGATTTAATAAAGAATGTGCAGTTTAAATATATCTTTTTAAGCTACAATAATGAAGGGCTTATGAGCTTAGACAATATAAAAGATATAATGTCAAAATACGGAGAATATAAATTCTTCACAAAGGAGTATAGGAGATTTAAAGGCAGACAGAGATGAAAATAGAAATATAGCGACTAACTCAACAACCGAATATCACACTGTCTGATATAGGAGTGATTTGATGGCAAAATATAATGAGTTTGGATCCTAAAAATGGAAAAGAGTATGAAGATATCAATACGGACTCTGTGGATAATAGATAGCGTGATAATTCCGGAGCATATTCAGGAAATTATCATGAGAACTTTGTACACAAATACACACCAGCTATTTGCTAGGTATACCAAAAGGGAGATTGATTTTGGATCCTTTTTATGGGTAGTGGGACATCATTGATTGAAGCACAGAGAATGGATAGAAACTCTATCGGTATTGAGTTACAGCCTGAAGTGTTAGAGGAAGCTTATGGGCGTATTCAAACTGAAAGAATAAATGTATTGCAAAAGTGATTTTTGGGTAATAGCCGAACTGTAAATATGGACGATTTGATGGAAAAATATCGGAATCAAAAAGTTACAGTTCGTGATACTTCATCCGCCCTATTGGGATATTATAAAGTTTTTCAGAGGATAGGAACGATCTATCAAATATGGAAACTTTGGAGAGTTTTTGGAAGGATTTGGTGATGTCATTGATAATTCAACGAAATATCTTGAAAAGAACAGATATTGTGCCTGTGTTATAGGAGATAAATATGCGAATAGTCAGGTGATTCCTTTTGGGATTTCATTGCATGAATAAATTTATTGAGAAGGGATTCTTATTAAAGGCTATATTGGTAAAAACTTTGGTGAAACAAAGGGAGAGGCAAGTCAGCAGGGAAATATGGCGTTATAGAGCCATTACCAATGATTTTTATATTTTTAAACATGAATATATTTTTAGTATTTAAAAAGGTGAAGTAGTTTTGTACTGCTTCCACCTTTTAAACATTAATGTATGTGGATAATATCACTTTTTAAATGATACTCTTTACCATTGTCTGAAATTATTATTTTCCTTAAGACCATGCACCTTTACAGAATTCATAAAATCTTTGATATGTTTATGCATTAGACTAAAGTTACATTTCATGAGTAAACATTCTTTGTAAGTGTCGGCATCACAAACTACATATAAGCGGTTTAAAATTTGCTTTCGATTTTCTTGAGACTGGTGACTATAATACCAGCGAATCATATCATCCTTTCCTTTACGAGTAGACAAATCATAAGGTCTGGAAGATAGCTTTTGCAGGATATAGCGTAAGTTTAACATCAAAAGGAATACCGTCGATATAGATATCAATATCATGGTTAAATTTATCACTATCATGTACTGCACCATACTCACAGAAAATATATTCACATCTAGTAGATGTTATGTAATTATACCATCTATGAAGTGCATAGTCTTAGTTTACTTTTTGTACGCTGGATTTCACTCAAGCATTCGTCTAATGAATTCATTCTATAAATAAAATTACTGGTTTTATCGTAATAGTTATTTTGCATTTTTCCAATCAGGAGAAGTAATCTCCATAGTTCTTCTTAAATCTTTTTCAAGTTGTTGCTCTGTAAATTTATTTATTCCCATATACTCTCCTTTTAATATTATTAACTGTAATTTAGCAATAAAGATCACCTGAATTTATAACATTATCATTATAAGAACCAATAGTTCTGATCTTATCAAAAAGTTTTTGTTTTATATACCTATGGTGTAAAACTGATAGTTTCTTTAAAGAAATAATCTTCATTTAGGTGCCCATTTGCATATGCAGCTACATAAAAACTTATATTTGAGATATTAGATGGATCTATATCTCTGATCTTTTAAGAGTACTAACAAACCATTCTATAGTTTCAAAAGTGCTTTTTGTGGTTTGATTAGTGGGAAATAAGGTGAATTTTTAATTTTCCTTGCCGTCTATATAATTTTCACCGGTTTTAATATTCATAGTTTCATCTGTTTTATTAACAATATATAGTTTTCAGAATATAGTTCACACTATTCATATCGGATCCTACAAGAATAATGGTACAATAATCATTATCGATAAGGAACTTTATCTGTATCCTTTGGTTCGTACACATATGTAGTAGTGTTGTCTTGACCATAAGGGTAAATATGAATTGTTTCTGTATCTATTTCTTTACCTTTCCTTACCTATCATTCATATTCATAAACATGAATTAGTGCTTCAATATCGGTAATATCCTTAACAGTAATAGAGTCATTTAACGGATCAAGATACCATACTACTTGTGATTTTGAACCTGCTTGAGCTGACTCAAACATAGGTATATGTACCCTGTAATCCGTTTATAAAGCTGTCTTCGGTATTAAAAACATATGTTTTATCAGTAGATTTTATTTTCCAGTGTAATATTAAGATAGGCAAGGTTAGATACATTATCCCAACCCATACTGTCTACAGTTACTGAATAATTATCTTTGTCAATAGCAACATAGTTTTAATGGGATAAGGACTTTCGTCTTGAGAGGATGTTTCTTCCACTGGGTTTAGAGGAAGCCACAGCAATGTCACCTGAAGAATTTTCAGAGGTTAGTTTCGAGGCTTCGTATCTTCCCTCTTACTCTCAGATGAGCCACATGCGACAAGCAGTATGCTAAAGCATTAAAAGTATTAGTAAGTGAGATGTTTTTCATAAAGACTCCTTTTTCTATAATCAAATCATTAGATAATATAAAGTATAAATCCAAAAACACCATTGCACAAATTAACTATTACATAAGATTTATACGACATTTATTGACACAAAGTAGTGCTTGACGTGGTAGATATAATATTGTATCAAGAGGGTCTTCTTAAAGTTTATGAATAATAAAGCTGTTTTGGGTAAAAAGTCAAATCATTTACATATAAGCTATATAAATGCTATATTAGCCCATGTCTTTAAGAAGACTGAAATTTGATTGATATCGGAAGGGAGAGAGATGATTTAGAAATTAGAAAGAAAATTTGGAGAGTACGCAAACAAAAATCTGATGATGTATCTGACAGTATTATATAGTATCGGCTTTGTGATTTCTTTGGTGAATATGACATATATTACAATTATATGTCATTGGATATACCAAATACTCTCAGGTCAGATTTGGAGATTGCTTACATCGGATTAGTATGCTCCGGATCAGAGTATATTTTTGCAGCCATAATGCTGGTATTGTAATATAGTCTGGGAACCAATCTTGAAAGAGTTTGAGCTTTAGATCTGTCATATATATGTTTATGGGATATATATTTCTGATAATAGGTGCATTCATATTGTATGCAATATATGGAGAAACATCAAGACTTTTCTACTACACCTGACAGTTTGAATATGTCCATATTTCTTGCATTTGCATTGACATATCCTGACATGACATTTTATATACTTGTTTTACCCATAAAGGCAAAATATTTGGCATTTGTATATTTGCTTATGGAAGTATATAGTTTGTAATAGGAGGCGTCATTACAAAGCATCTATCGGCCTAAAAGCTTATTTGAATTTTTGTTTATTCTACTGATGACCAGAGCTGGAATAGAATATCCGCAAAGAGAATGTGGTCAGACAAATTGAGAATTTAAAAGGCTGTAAGATGAGACCGGCAAATCAAGCTATTCATAAATGTGCAGTTTGTGGAAAGACAGAAAGGATGTGATACATTGGGATTGGTATTGCTCAAAATGCAAGGGAAATCTGGATTGTTCTGAGTATTTATATACACATATTCATCTTAGAATAATATGTGGGATTTTCAAAAGTATTCTGTATAGATAACTTGATAGATGTATGAATGAGTGGTAGTATTTACGCTTATAAAAAGTTAAAGAGGAAAAAGAAATGAAGAAAACAAAAGATTATTTTGCACTATGGGTCCAAATACAAATGATAAAACTCTTATGAAGAATATGGCAATCGCAGGAATGGACGTCATGATTCAATTTTCTATAGCGATTATGAAGCATCTTGGCAGATTACATAAGAGAAGTTAGAGGGGAGACCCGGAAAACGGGTAGCGGCATACTTGATACCAGGGGTCTGAGATAGAACAGGCGCGAGGTGGACAGAAAGTAAGTTTGATGGCGGAAATAGACACACTTACAATAAATGAATGCGTAGGAAATATAAGAAAGGTTTTTATCAACTACAGTGGTTTAAATGAAGATATAAAGGTTGGATATGATACTTATGATGACGGTCTTATAGCATGAGTAATTAATGTGGATGGTGTGAATATACATGCAGAAAAATATTAAATGGTGGAGAGCTTGGAGAGAAGAAAGGTGTAAATGTACCTGGAGTTTCTATAAAAGCTTCCGGCACTTACACAAAAAGATATTGAAGATATAAATTTGCCTGTGATAATGGATTTGAATTCATAGCAGCTTCTTTTATAAGAAATGGAGATGCAGTTCGTCAGATAAGATCAATAATAAATGATGCAAATATACAAATCATATCAAAGATTGAGAACCAGAAGGTATCGACAATATGGATGATATCATTGAAACAAGTGACGGTATCATGGCTTTTGCAAGAGGAGATATGGGTGTTGAGATAGATGCTGCAAGACTTCCATTTGCTAGATTATTGAGAAATGTTCAGTGGCAGGAAAGCGAAAATAAAGCTGCATCAGAATGCTTGACTCAATGATTAGGAATCCAAGACCTACAAGAGCGAGTCTGAAAGTCGAAATGCTGTATCTATGACGGTACGGATGCAATAATGCTTTCAGGAGAGTCTGCAATGGGTAAATATCCTCTGGAAAGCACTTCAGATGATGGTAAAGATAGCTAAAGAGACGAGAGATACATCTCGACCATACGCTCTATAGAGGTAGAAAAGTAAATAAGATGGATAAGAAGAATATTTCAAAATCCAGGTTGGTTAAAGCTGCGGTTTATACAGCGGATCACCCAGATGCCAAGGCAATAATAGCACCATCTATCACCGGATTTACGGCACAAGAATGCTTTCAGTGGAGACTCAAGCTATTCGCGATGCATGAGTCCAGTAGTATCACTACAGCAGAACAAATGCGGCTTTTCTATGGAGAAGTTCCTGTATGGGCAAAGAGCGCGATACAACAGATGAACTTATATCATCATCTGTCAAGAACAGTAAGAGCAGAAAATATTTAAAGTCAAACGAGTCTTAGATGCTAGCGTCGCGGGTATCGGCTACCGAGAAGGAGAGAGAGAGGTCCTGCAAACATGCAAACACAATGCAGGTTGAGATAGTAAAATACATAATAAAATATCATATTTTCACACGAAATAAGTAAAGATATGGTAAAATATATAATATAACGATGCAGTCAATCAGGCCCTATCCGCCACAAAGTCACAAGGATTCCTATCTCAGTGGACTTTATTGATGATAAGGAGAGAAACATCGATAGGAAAATCACAATAGTAGCATTACCAGCGACAGATGGTTCTGCAATCAAAACTAGAACCATATCCTGAGGTGGCACCCTAATACTGTAGAGAATGTATAAGTCTTATAAATGAAAAATTCTGCAAGCGGACTTACATTCCACAGAGCAATTCCCGGATTTATGCAGTACAGTGGATGCCCACAAGGAAATGGTATGGGAGGGTCGGATTACTCAGAGTAAAAGGCGACTGTCAAACAATGGTTCCAAAATGATCAGTCACATAGTAGAGGAGTTATTTTCAATGGCGAGCTATGAGTCCAAATTCTGCCGAGATCACAGTTTTTCGCGGGTCACGCATCAGGATGCACCACATCTGGATGGAGCATATGCAGCATTGGAATGGTACATGAGGTATGGATGTAGTACATATTGCCATAGATGATACAGATTACAATGACAGACCAACGTAGACCAGCATTGCAACTATGACAGTTGATACATTTGTCGATGACTTATGAAGCTCGAAAATGTTAATATTTTAGGAAAGACATTGTGAGGTAACAGATCGTCTGACGAAAATGTGGCTTTGAGGGGAGGCGTTTACGCAAAAGCCACAATTCTACTCTGGACGGAAAGTGCTATAGATATCTCTGTCAAAACGTGCAGTAACAGATATAAAGAGACAGATGAAGAGTATATAGTGTAGCATATAGAAAAATTGAACCTGCCTATAAGTATTGGGAGGAGTGACAATAGCAAATATGCGAGATGAAGGCCGGACGACTTTGGACATACTTTATCAAAGGATGTTAGCAGGTTCCCATGAGACAAGAAAGATCAGAGGTATATCGTGATATACTATGACTTTTATGGATGATGGATTTATATGCATTTGAAAATGAGAAAGAACTAATGGGATTAGCAGTGTTTTATAATGAGATAGTAGATGCTTTGCATATCCTACATAATACGATATATATCGTAGAAAAAGCATGCAGCTTTAGAGCTCATGCATTTACTGTGATTTCGATACATAGAACAATAGAAATAGGAGATGTATGGAGTCATTGCTACAAACAATAGCCCTCAGCAAAACTGGCTGAAAAATTGGGTGGTGGTAATAGTTAAAGACAGGTTTTATAGAAAGTAATTTCTGCATAGCTAATATAGCAGCTACCAGGAGGAGTTGTGCCGTGAGTTGAGAAAACCTAACTGTTGTTTTATACAAAATTTAATGCATAATCTAGATACAATATTTTATACACAGGTAAAGCAGCGAGTATAATTAATGAAGGTTAAGACATTTGCGAAGATAAACTTTATGCCTGATGTACTAAGACGAAAAGAAAAACGGATGCTATGTAGTTGAGATGTGGTCATGACAAAATGTTTGATATAGCTGATAGCACTTGAAATCACTGGAAGAGAAGAAGATATTACTAAAATCAGATAACAAAGAGTTGGCGATGGATAGAAACCAATCTTATTCAGCAAAAAGCGTAGTGATGTTACAGAAGTTACAAAAAGAGTTTGGTGTAGAGATAGTGCTTGATATGCCTATGGAGCAGGTATGGCAGGCGGAAGTGCAGATGCAGCAGCTGCTACATTAAAAGGCAGTTAATGAGCTGTTTGACTTAAGAGTGTAAGCGTAGGAGATTACTTGAGATTGAGCACCTTGGTGCTTTGTTATACCTGTATAATCGAACTGCGTTTGCGAGCTGGCATCGGTGAGAAGCTACAAAAGATTAAACCGTCGCCAGTATGTAAATAAAAACTTTTGATAGTAAAAGCAAGGATGGGACTTTCAACAAGCCAGGCAAAAGGAGAGTTTAGATATAGAAGGACTTAATAAGACAGGCTACTAAACATGGGAGATGCACGAAATGGTCTCTATGGGTAGAGAGAGAGTATGATAAAGAAGATAGATGAGATTGCAAAATCACTTAACAATGATACCATCCTAGCAGCATCTATGCCATTTATATCTGATATAAAAGCAGATGTGATGGAGAATGATAGCCACCATGCGGGCTCTCAAGAGAGGAAGCGGTACAGCGATATTCGGCACATATAAGAAATGGATGAGACGATATACTTAAGACCAAAGAGATATTTAAGAAAAGACAATAGAATTAATAATACACATATTACAAATGACGCTATAGGAAAAATGGATGAGGAGGATACGATGACGAGTTGCACCATGCACGATATAGACGAATACTGCCACTTAGAGGATGTGGTTTTAGCAACTTTGAGACAAGGCTATCTTAAGAGGAGAACTACAGCCCGGGTGGGAAGATTGATGGAGATAGCTGCACTTGGAGTATCCAGAACACTACAGAGAGGCTATCAGGAATGCTTGAACTTGAGGACTGGTGCTAAGTGATCCCCAAGAAAGGGGAGCTGAAGCAGCAGGGTGGGTACTACGAAGTTAACCTAAGAGACACTAGAGGTAAAGAAGAGCACGAAGAGCTGGCTATAGAGCTTTCATCGCACAAAAGATTACGGATGAAACGAAAGGACTTTGAACAGCAGAAGAAGAATTTGTGTGATTCTAATAGAAAAGCAAGATATTAGTTGATGATTGCACGTGCAGTATGAGAGATTTACTAGATATAACATTTACAAGCGAGGCTGAGATAGTCGCTACTTGGTTCAGATGATAAATAATCTTAGAGAGCAAAATGTATCGTTACAGACTGGAGAATGTTAAGGCGGGAAGCCACAAGAAACTCAGCTATGGACGAGCATGAAATGATACAAAGGCTCTAAAAGGTAGAGATAAATCTGAGGCTGAAGAGAGCCTCATTGCTGAGCATATAACAATCAGGAGGTCAATGTTGTCTCAAGAAGATTAAGGAAACACCTACAAAACAATGAGGAAACAATGGCAATAATATTTGGAGGACGAGTCCTCTGAACAGAGAAATATCTGTAATATCTGCAACCAATGTTTCAAAAGCAGGTGAGAGCAAGTAAAGATGAGCCGATACGGAGCTAGGCACATTACAAGAGGAAGATGGCTCAAAGTTGACGGTATAGCTTTTCGTATGGTGGAGATGGAAGCTGGTTGAACTCACAAGTGCGTATATTTTGCCGGATGCGACAAAAGTGTATAATGAGAGAAAACAGATGGAGGCGGCAGAGATTAGCGCGTGCATGTGAGTTTTCGTAATGCATGCACTATGGTGAGGATGGAACTATTCAGATTGGCACGCTTGCAGAGTCAGATACCAGATGCGGCGATGTGCGTGTGTATTGGCGAGCAGCAGTGAGCATGGACAAACTTTATACAAAACTTGTAGGCTGATAAGCTTGGTATAAGGCAGGCTTAGCATATGAGCCCGTTGCACTTGATTGTGAAGTGAAAGGACGATTTTTAAAGAGTAGTAAAGAGGATAGAGAGACAGATTTGAATATCCTGTATTTGCGAAACCAAATCCCGGTTCTTCACAAGGTATCATCAAAAGCCCTCAGACAGGAGAAAGAACTGGTAAAGAGGCATAATCGAGGCATCATCGATGACGAGAAAATGCTTGTAGAAGAGACTATTGTAGGACATGAAGTAGAATGTGTGTGCCAGCGAGATCCGGGAAATGTAATGGCAAGTGGAGTTGAGTGAGACTAAAGTCGCTACAAACATTTTATGCTCAGGACAAGCAAAAGTACAAAGTTGGGTTCACTCACTTTACTTGATTCAAAAGCTGCCTGACTTTCGTAGATGAGAGAAACTTCCGGACAAAGCTAAAAGATTTTTACAGCTGGGACTGTTTCGGATTATCAAGAGTTGACTTCTTTGCAAAGGAAGATGGGAGAGATCAGTACGTACGAACAACACAATGCCGAAGGATTTACCGCGAAGGAAAATGTACCCTATGCTATTTGAAGCAGCAGGTATTTTGGGACAGTACTTATTGACAAGGCTTATTGAATTGAAAAGCTTTTGAGAGAGTGTGACTGCCTTTGGATCTACCGATAGGAACATTTGACTCTAGGTGTGGGAGGGCCATAGCAGCAAAGGAGATAGTGGCTCAAATGCACGAAATTACAGCTGATGGTGATACAAGCCAGAGTTTACATGGTAGTCAAGTTCATGATACAATTATCAAATACTCCCGACAGATTGTAAAAACTTTGAAAGACAAAAATGTAAAAGCTATATCGCACTGCGTGTAATACCGCCAGTGCTTTTGCACTACAGACATATTGAAGACAGAGATAGAGAGCACCGATAATCGGGTTATCCATGCAGGTGCCATGACTGCTACTGAGACTACAAAGGTTGGAAGAATAGGGGTGGTTGGCACCAAGGGAAACGTAGTATCCAGTGGTGGATAGGAGAAGATCTATTCATAAGAGATAAATAGCGAACTTGAAGTAATACAAAAAGGCGTGACTGCTGCTTGCCCCTTTAGTGAGAAGAGGGCTGATAAATGAAACAGTGATACGGATGAGATTGTTCAAGATATGTTAGTGAGTCGAAAGCAGACATACTGACAGTCTGGTATTGGGACGACGCACTATCCTTTATTATACAAAAGCATTTAGAAGAATTATGGGAGAGGAAAGTTTCTCTTGTAAATCCTGCATATGAGACCGCAAAGGAATTGAAATCTTTGTTTGAGCGTGAGAATCTATAATGCAAATGTGTGCGAAGTTTGGCTATAGTTTTTATGTCAGTGATATGGCAGAGAGATTTAGTGATTTTGCATCTTCTATTGTGCCCGGCATAGTAAAGAAAGCAAGGATAGTCAATATAGAAGAATTTAGTGACAACAAAAGTTTATATTGTGAGAATTAAAAACATTCAAAGCTTTGCAGAATGCCTGCAGATCGAATTGATGCTGGAGGAATTACAAAGCACAGACAGGCATTCAATGTTGGAGCTATAGTTATCAGTTTTTATTTAAGGTTATTTTATATAGAATAGTGGGAGATACATTTTTCTAGTAAAGCTATCATTCTTTTATTTTAAACTTGATATTTGCATAACAACCGGTGGTAGTTTCGGGTTGGGTGAGACCGCAGTGCGCTGCTATGGTTTTAAAGGTGAAGATTGCGAAAGAGACTTTGTAGATGCTGAGATTAGCGGCACTCATCTGAGATATGATGAGCGATCCGCATTGCCGTGAAGATGTTCTAGGAAATCACTACATTGATGGTAGATATACGTAATATAACTTACGTGGAAGAAGCCCAGGGCCTTTGAGGAAATTATCCTACACAATAATTGCACAGAGGGTTGAGATTATCAAAGAGGGTGTGGTAACTCCAAGATGGTATTTACCAATAACAGCAGGTTGAAAGTGAGCATAACACTCCCTTTGGAAGATTGTATGGAGACAGAGACAGCTCCTCTTGATTGATATGAATGAATATGAGATAAACGATATGCTGATATATACTTTATATAGAGGAGATAGACATCGAATTCTAAAGGAGTGCGAATTCATATGAATTGAGGCAGTAGACAAGAAGGGTGGCTGAGCCACCCTTTTAAAAGCCTAGAGTTAGGAAAATCCTAAAAGGAGAAAGATATGGTTACAAGAAGTTAAAACTATCATTTAATTCACCGGTTATTTTGATGCTTTGTTATTTTAAAGTTTTGCAGTATTTTTATTATAGATAATTTCACAGGGTATTTTTCTAATAGATTATTATTTAGTGTAGTATAAATCATCGTTCCTAGATCCATTCACATATTTTAGATTATTCGGACATGTGTGTGGGTCATCACAGTTTCAGACCACTTTTTGGGGAATATAATGCACTTATACTGGTGATAGGTCCCTGTGCTGGAAGAAAATATGGTCCAGCAAACACTGCATGCTATATTGGCGACTGCACTTGTGACCGGAGCGTACAGTACTTTGCATTTCCAGCATAGTAGATTGTTGGGGGCAAAGTGGTGCGGGTATTTGCTTTTATGCTGCTTTCATCATTTGCAGGATTTAGAGAAGGAAAGATTCCGGTTACATTTATTTTGCAGCAATTTTGTATATGGGAGAGCAGATATACCAGAGTTTTCGTACATGAGGATATTTCAAATTTGACTCATATCTAGGAGGTATAGTTGGCGCATTTCTAGGATTTATAATGAATACAGTGGAAAATGAATAGATACTAAGACAAGAACTAATACATCTTAGATAAAACCCACTATAATGAACGACTGAGAGTGTATTTGCTATTACTCTATCACTCAATCACATAACTTACATAGAATTATTTTTAACACATAGAAATGATATTAATTTAGCAAAACTTAGAATAATGATGAAAATAGTATTAATAGAATATTATAAATAATTAATCTAAATTTTGCTTTGTTCTCTGATTAACATATGAGGAGCTTTAAAGCAGCTTATGGAGGTGGTTTATATGGGAATATGATTGTGTTTTGCAAATCATCTTTATTGTCTGGAAAATTTCAGGTCTTTTTGTGATTTTACAATGCTAAATATATGATGAGAGCGAAGTTTCATCTAAAATGTTGGAGAACATAATAGAGAGAAAATTATGATAAGAACAAAATTTTTAAGCGTGTTGAGAAGCACTGCACATTGGCTGATGGTTATAACTACGGCGCCTTATTTTGGGGATGGAAGCGAAAAGCATCCATCCTTAGACAATGTCTGAACTGATCCTGGTGCCGGACAGGTGCAAATGACGCATAACGAGGGTGAATGAGTCGGTGACATTTCACTACATGTGGTTACACTACCTATGGTCAGTCACTTGGTACTGTATACAGATATGGAAATGCTATAAGTCAGAATCAGTTTTCAAAACCATCAGGATGGCTGAGGACTTTTTAATTATCCTAATGGAAATACTCATTCGGTAGTAAGGGATCCTGTAAATATTCATGGATTTCCTTTATATCCGGATATTGCATATTGAATCAATATACATTTGATATTGGTGCTATTCTTGATCCGATGCTGTATCAGCGATCCAAGAAAAGACTCGTGCAGGAGGTAAACTATGAAGCATCAAAATCGGCATTTGGGGCAAACTAATGGTCTACCCATATAGGATTTGGACAGACCGAGAGCATAGAAAGTCTAAATCCTACAGATATGATGCCTGTAATATCTCCAAGAGAGAGACAAATATCTGGCAGATGGATTTACATATCCTGCACCGAAAGAGAATAATCAACTGATACCGCACCCCATGACTCACATGTTATGGGAATCTATAATGACAGTATAGGTTCAAATATACCAAAAGGGAAATGGTAGAGTTGAAGTTAAAATACCGCAAAAATACGAGATTATGTAAATGCAATACGTGGTGCAGGCACTGCATCAAGTAAATGATAAGATAGAAGTTAGATGGAAGTAAGCCTACAGCAGATAAGCAAAACTTCAATGAGGACAGGTTATAATCCTAATAATTATCCGTAGAATTCTGATAGAGCACAGTCTGATTCACAGATTGCCGGAACAGATGTGGCACCCTACAATAGTTACCGCAGACCATACAGCTTCATATGATGGATTATTATAAACCAAAATAGCTATAGTGGCAATATCCCACAACCGGGTGGAGGTAGTATACCATCAGGTTCTACATCACCTTTAGCACTATGCCCTATGCAATATACCAAATGTATTTGATGACCTGATTCATTGGCAGATCTGGATACAGATTGGTAAGCAGAGAGGGTAGAGTATGGGCATGAGATAAACCAAAGCAAATAACTCGAATATGATAACTCGTCTCGGTCAAAAATGCCGATAGAATCTTCTGGTTCAAAAATATGCATGCAACTCGCCTTTTTCCAGGTAGATTGACATGGTTGCTGGAGAGAGTGCATCTACAGCCTTTAGAGTCTCTAAGAGAGCGGCAGTACCATGTAGATCCTTCACATACAGCAACTGATTCAAAATGGATATATTACCAGCCTTTTAAAGATATACAAACTGCTATAACAGCTATGAAAGTCTACAGGAGCTAAAAAGTTATAGCATATGTAATGTCAAGTGATGCCAATCTGATTGGTAAACAGCACTACAGTACCAGCTGATTTGGATGTACAGATAGAAAACCAGATCTCACTGCAATAGCAGGAAAAGACGACAAAAAGGTGTGTATGAGTGGAGATCCTATAAATAATGATACAAGTGTTATCAGGCGTGATCCTTTATTTACAGGTGATATGTTTAAGATGGATCAGGCTAATCCACATCTTTAGTTTCTACAATATAAATATAGATGGAAACAGAGGTAAAGCACTGCGCCCATGCCATGCAGCCGGTAGGTAACAACAAAGGACAAAACCAGCTTATCGCAAAGGTAGCAGGAGCCCAAATGACACTGATGGTGGATGGAACAAAGGATAAGTATGAGGCTGATGCATCTGCAATCTGTAGAGGCGGCAGGAGGCTTAATGGCAGCAAAGGATTCCAAGTATTTCAGATAATGAAACAGAAGTAGATAGCTGAACTAAACTTGAGGGGCTCCTTCAGCGGTCGCTAGGAAACCCAAGTGCTACAAGGCCTGATATAAACAATCAAAAATATAGCAATGCCATGGAAGCTATATGGTAATGTAGATATTCAAAATAATAAAATAAAGACTACAACAGTTGTTGGTGGCGTACCTACTCACCAACGAGGCAGATGGAAATGTGGCACTGGGAGTTTGCAGAGCTTTAGTGCACCAAGTGGAAAGAAATTTATGGAACTGTGAGCCGTCAAAGAATTACGCAAAAGGAGATACCCAGTAGAGCAATAGTTGACTATGAAGATAGAGCAGCAGGTCTCTACTATACTCCATATTGCAGGTAATTTCAAAGCTGATGCAACAAGTACCAGCAATGCAGTCGGAATACCATTATATGGCTGTGGATAATGCGACCGGAGATGACTTAAACATCTGCACCGACTGATGAAAATTCACTGGTATATATCTCATACGTAAGATATAACTATACCGCAACTTATGTGATGAAGATGGTATGCCTCTTTCTGCAAATCATAGCGGTGAGTGCAGCTACAAGACGATTACTCTTGATAATACACTTACTCCATTATGGTGGCTCAGCAGTTATCAACACAATCCCGACAGCTTCACCTGCAGAAACAGTGAGCAGTCGTGAGAATGTGACAGCACATTATAGCTGGAGGTGTTGCGGAAGCCCGGTTGAGATAAATGCTCTACATATCCGGGCATGCAGTGCAGAAGTTACTGGAATACCACAGTATACTGGTGATAATTTTACAAACACTAATGGAAAAAAGAAGGAAAGACACCTGAGCAAAATGATATGTATCAAGTATAGAAATCGAGGTAACATATCACTTTGATGTGGCAGGAGCTCAACCCCGGGAGACAAGACTGAGACCACTATATTTCAGGAGTACATCATTCTACACTGGGAAGCTTACCAACACTACAAAAACAGGATGATACCTTTGAGGCTGGTATATATTCACAGATAATGACGACTGGAAAATGATATAAGCCTACCACAGATCCTGTTACAAGGAGCTGGTTAGTGCTAATGACTGGTGAATCCCTCTACACCGGCAGCATTATTTACGTGTTATTGCGATGCAAATGAATACTCGGATCCTGTAGCACAACGCAAAGTGGGTAGGGACGGCACACCATGGAATATGGATCTAGACACAAGATATGATAATGCAGCTGAGTAGCGTAGCTTTGGAACTGGAGTCAATGATGACATGGTACTCAGAGAAGAGCCCATAGATAAGATCCGCATTGACAGAAATTGGAGTTACTATACCGGGATATAAAAGAAGACCGTGGGCACATACTCCGGCGAATGTTGGAACCAGAGCACCTCTTACAGATGCGCATCCACTCCAGATATACTATTGACAGTATGCCGGGCAAAGAGAATATAAAATGTGGTGACGTAAGCACATGATGAGCAATGCATTTCATCGTATACCGTTGAACTTATGTTGATGGCAGTGGCGGAAATGCACTGAGAGCGGCGCATACTATAGTAGAGCTGAACAGCCTATAAAGTGCACTGGAGCTGAGAATATCTCAGAGGCTATATCATGGATCACTGCGAAGAGATCACAGGCCTAGGATGGGATTCCACATATTGCAAGTGGAGTATAGTCCAAGACCTGTAGGACTTGGATGGTGCAGCAGGGAGACCTAATTGTGTCTGACAACCCACTTCTCTACCATCACCAAATCCGGGAGTATGCAGCATATATGCCAAATCAGAATATGTAAAGATAGCAGATATGTTTTCATACATCAGATTCAAATTCAAATCTTGTAAGAAGATATTTAGATGCTTTATAGAGATAAGGTACTTTGATAGTGGTATCACAGGTGACACCGGGAACTACATATAATTTATCAATCAATTATACTGATAAGCTATATGGATATACTTGGGATCCTGCAGTATCAAGGGTTGACTTTTCACTACTAGGATATGGAGAAAGCTTCAATCCCGCACTGGAGATATAACAGGAAATATGCCTCTTGGCTTTAAGTGGTGTAAATGGTATAGAGCGGACTATAGACTTGGACTTGATCTTTCAAAAGTGAGAGAAGTGTAGAGTTTAGGGTTACTACAGATCCTAACTTCAATCATGGGTAGTATAAACTCACTTGGCAGGTGGCACCTACCAAGGTTTTAGTAAGTGATCGGAAGCAATTGCAGGAGATGCGGCAGCCCATAATTTTAACAGACTTCAGGCTGAGAACTATGTACCTACTACCAGTGCAAACAGATATTATATGTTTGAAACAGTATGGTATGCATGCAGCAACCACACCGGTAACCGGAACAAACTTTCTGGAATACAGATACTACACCAATCACACTTTACGCTAAGTTTGTAGAGGACCCAAGCAAGCGGCCGATAGTGGGCACCTTTAGTGGCGCGAAGCAATGGTTCTCATTTCAGCGCAGCCACATTACATACCACCATTTGATTATACTTTGGGGACAGATTACACCACAGCTTCCAACAGCCAGCACCGCAACAAATTATAACTTTAATGGATGGGATGATGCAGCAGGTAACACATATTGCTTCATCAACTCCTGACAAATCACATATATACAGCTATATTTGGAAAAGACCCTAAGACATGGGGGAACAAATGTGGGAGCATACTTACTCCCAGAGGAGAATAGGTGGAGAAGGTAGTGGAGAAATCGAAATAAGAGGAAGCAAACCTGGAAATGTATATGTTATTTCTACGCCGGATGGGTGACAGAGTGGCAGTAGTCACAGGTGATCCAAGTGGTAATACTACTACAGTTCCCTGATTTAATTCCGAGCACATGATAATGTGCAGGAGAACTCGATAAGCAGTTGCAACACGTTGGTGCGGACATGTCAGGTATTTACCGGAAACATCAAGTTTCTACACCTCAGGATGTGTTTATTCCTACAGTCAGATGTGCTAACCATGTAGGATGTGATCCTGAGAATGACGGAGATGGCACAGATTGTGATAAACGCAGATCCTGACTCCTGATTATGCCCTAACAGGATGAGGCAGGAAATGTTTTGAATTATCCGAGGAGTGACAGTGGTTGGATGACTCCGGTAGGAAATAACTCCGCCCACAGTAACATGAAACAACTGAACTCAAATGAAACCATATACGGTTGTTGCAAGAAAACATGGTGATGCTACGCTTGCAGATCCTGCTTATAAAAGCTTCCGGGATGGTTCTGCAGATAAGACAAACCCGAGATATGGCAGAGGAAGCTAAGTATATTGTAGAAACAAGAAATGGAATTATTGTTTCTGTAAAGGACAATATAGTAAAATTCAGATGAATTTAATGAAACTAATATGCCGGTGAAACGGTCACAATCCATGGCAGATCCCTATAGATGCAAACGTAAGAACTGCGATATTGGAAATGTATTGGCAGGAAGAGCATGTTGGAGCAGCGAAATATCACAGACGCTGACTATTCATTTAATATGTCGGAAATTCAATACAGTAAAAGAATAAAGAGCAAAAGGCGAACCTACAAAAGATAACGTGGAGACGATGCAGATTTACATGAGGAAACTTAGAGCAGGGCAAGCCAAGGAGAGTTTGGTCTTGAACCTGAATCAGATTCCAGCGCTGGCAAAATCAGCCGACAACTCCGGTGACAGAGATCTTCAAACGCATAATGGAGCTAATGTTGATTATAGAGTAATCTTTGAGCAAGAGAGATACTGCACAAATGCAGAGTCCAGAAGCATTGTAAAACCCGTACTCCATAGCTCGGATTCAGACCATCCTAGTGCTTAGACTGCAGCATACGTCACTGATAGGCAAAACTTGAGAGAGATGCTGATGGTAGAAGAAGAGTGGATGCAGACACTGGCAGTCACAGCATCTAATGCTACAGTGCATATAATTGCCCAACTCCCTGCAAACGAATACTGATCAGCTTGACTGTCAGTTATTTGATATCAACAACAAGGTACTCCGTTTGAAATAACACTTACTACAGATGTTGCAAATAGTGCCGGACCCATGAAGTTTACAGGTAATCTTCTACATACTTATGTAATGGTTTACCCAAAGACGTACCGGGTGTTGCATTTTATTGATACCGTACCGGCACTGACCACAGATATTTGAATGACACATCCAGAAACTTCTACAAACAGTTTTCAGTTAGAGAGAAAAGAGAATGTGAGAGGAGCTTGGTATTCATCAGATTATACAGTGGTGACAGATTCGTACTGAAAATGATAGTACCAAATGCACTTGAGTTTCATTTGATGAGACTGATGGTGTAGCATATACCTATGAAAATTGGTCCAAAAGAATGATAAAACATTGAAGGTATGACACTACAAAAGAAGTTACAAAGAGAACTACTATGCTATGTACTATTCAAACAATAAGCCTCAGTTGAACGAAAGGCAATTGATCTGAAAGACCACGAAGAAGGCACATGATTTGATGTACGATCCATATCTTAAGGCGGTGACAGCCAATGTACAAGGAAAGCTAGAGATAATGCAAAAGAGGTAGCTAAGGCGTGCCAGAGGTCTTGTGCACCTGATGGAAGTACATATCTTAGAATGTCAAACTACCCTGAACTTGCAGGCGGCTATAGATGCACTAGAGAGGTTTTGGACAGATATAGAGATAAACCAAGTAGAATGGATGAAAGAATAAGAAGAACCGGTGGAGCCAGTGGTAGGTAATTCATCAAATGGAAGAGAAGCAACTTTTGGCACCGGGAGAGAAGTCACGACAAAATACAGCTATTAATGAAAACAGTAATGTAAGCATTTGTACTTGTGTAGACGGAAATGGGAAAGAAAATAGTAACAGTGGATGGTCTGTACTTAACGGAGGAACACCTATAAATGATATGAGGGTATGATCGTATTCAATGATAATACCGGAAAGAAAAGTATCAGCTGGTATTACTTTTGATGGTAAGTCAACCATAGCAACAGGTTGGACATATGACTCAAAGAATGGTAGATGGTTATATGAACACAACAGAAGGTCCTGAACTTGACAGATGGTAACAAGGTTGGGTAAATATCCACGACAAATAAATGGTATTATAGAATGATAATACAGGAATTCTTGAAAACCGGCTGGCATTTAGATAAGCAGGATGGCAGATGGTACTACCTTGACCGAAGCGGTGAGATGCTTCTGATGGCAAAATATTTCAGGAAAATATTATTATTTTAATACTGTCGTACCACCAAAATCCTATGAATGGGATGCAAAATGCATTTAAATGGAACTATTTGAATAATACTGTCAGACCATATGGCTCATGTATGCAGGTGAGAGACACCTGACGGATATATGTAGATGCTAATGGAGCATGGATTCAGTGACATAGGAGATGAAATGAAAAGAAAAACAATGATAACAAGATTTGCCATGTCATTGTCTGCGAGTATGGTTATGACTGTACTGCACAGCTTATGCTCGGCATATGCAGCAGGCTATAATTATGTAAATCATAATTTGAATACAGCTGCTAAAGGCAGGTATATGTGGAGATTGCGGCAAATATAGGAGAGCAAGACACCTAGAGACGGATATTTGGGATTTGATTTTACTACATTGAATCCTTCGATATCAGGATGGGTAAACTAATATTGTAGCAACAGGATCTGGAGAACATATAGCAGATCAGACATTGCCGTTTTTACGGGAACATATTTTCCTCCAGACAGCTACATTTGATGGAAAAAGTTGACAAGTGATTCCGATTTTGATTTGGACGATATAGAGATAGCCGGCTATAATCAAGTTCCTCTAAAAAGGAAATATTCTTGGATATCCAAGAAGTAGTCAAAATAGAGATACCCCACAATTACAAATCAAGGTGCTGCATTATGCAGAACTTAAATCTGATGGTAAAAAGTTTGACTATGTAGTCGGATATAAGGGCAAATGACGGTCATGGAAATGAACATTATCTTCCGGAAGCAAGTACGATTTTAATGCATCAACAATGGATGCTGCTCATACCCAGTGATAAATCTGACTGCAGAGAATATAGCTACCAGGTGGAAAAGAGGTGCACTCACAGGCTTCCAAGCAAATGCTAAACCAATAATCGGATACGAAGTGGCAGGGAAGTGAAGTAACTCTATATAAGAGCGGTACAAATACAGCTTGGGTGGTAATCCCGAGATTTAGTGTAAAACCAATGAAAGAGTTGGTGAAACTACTATAAATAAGGATACATTTATTACATTTAGATATGCTCCAAGCAAGATACAAAAATTTAAAACCAACTGTAGTTGATAATTATTATGACTATGAAGAGCATCCTGTAGCCGGAGTAACTATCGGTGAAGGTGTAACTGTTCTTGCTGGACAGCCAAAAAGAAGTGGTAGTCCGAAGTATTACAGACCCAGAGTAAGTACTATTATGCAACTCAGGATGTAAACACTGATAGTACAACAAAAGGCAAAAAGTGGCACATATAATCTGGATGGTTCAGGAAATAGAGTTTGAACTCCGAGTGGATGTAGAATATATTTTGGATCCTACAAACTGTTGAAATAGAATATCATATACTAAATCAATAGATCCTGCTGGTGCAGCAAATTATGGAAAGTTCTTTGATGTATCAGGAAATGTGATGGATATTATGATACCATTTGTATTTTGATACTAATCCGTCAAACTTTACACCAATAAATGTAGCGGGATTAGCAGACGGATATAAACCACAGGGTCAAATGTTAAAATCAAAATGTTACTATAAAGTATAATTATATTAAGAATCCAAACTACTATAGGGAATAACTATAAACTATGTGGATGAAGAAGGAAATGAAATCAATGACAAAGTTGTTGACGCTATTGGTACTACAGCTACACTTCCTGCAAGCCCTGCTATACTGGTTGTAGGTACAGTATATAAGAGTGCTTCAACAGGAATTTATTTATAAGAGTGGAGCAGTACTAGGGCAAATTATGGTATACCACTTCCAAAGCTGGATACATATATACATATGATACTTCTCCATCAGGAATACCGAGTAGAACCGGAGTCAACTGCTGCTTGGATAATACATTTACCCTCTTTCAGGAGATTACAAATGAACTGAATCCGGTGGTGCACAGGCTCTGGACATGCTACAACATCAGGTGCCGAGGGTAAATCTGCAGCAGGAGTAGGCAAAATATTTCTGTAACAATTACATATAACAGAGATATTGGTTCTATAGCGGCTATAAATCCTTTAGCAGGTATGGGCGGTAAGCTGATGGTTCCTGCATATACCAACAATATAGGACTTTTAGTTCCGGGAGCATGAGTACGAGGCGGTACTTATCCGACTGATACAGCATTCGTGGCAGCAGGACTCAGGTCAGCCCATAGAAGATACTCATTCTTTGCCTAGAGTGAAAAATATCACAGCAGGAACATAATCATGAAATATTACAGACAGTGACTTGCCTACCGGTTCCGGATCAGGATATAGATTCAGAGGTTGGAAGATGACTGATGGTAACTGGCTTTTCTGTAAACAGCTTTGCAGATGATGATCCGCTATAACACCAAGGAGTCTCCTGCAAACAGTTTGGAGCAAAACCAAAGTATAGAACAGTAACAGTTAATGCGTGTTGAACTGATCCAACAAGATGGAAAAGATTTAAACTTGCTTCAGGTGATAAACTATGTAACATTTAACAATGGTAATGATGCTAGTGTTTTAACTGATGATTATACACATAATACTGGCAAGAACAAATATTCCTTCATCAGATTTGAATGAGTGGATAGATGAGTCAACAGGCATTGACAGTGCAAAGTGGATATGTACTTACATGGTATGATAAGAACTTTGCAGAGCTGATTTTGCTACAATAAACTTAGCAGATTATCCTGATGGATATACATTTACAGCCTCATGGTAGAAATACTTTGGCAACGTGCACCTATGTGCCTGAAGTAACTCCAAGATTAGATAGCACTACAGGAGCTCCGGTTATAGAGATAGATGCTATATCACCGAACTGCAATGAGCGTTGGATATAACTGGCGTAGTTGCAGATAGGGATGGAAATGTGGTTGCTTTTATTAACAGGACACAGCTTTTATCAAATAATGGAAAGATATCGAGCTCAATGCTTCATCCGGGAGAAAGCTATAAAGTATATACAGCAGATACTACAACAGTTATTAATGTAGAAATCCGTTCCAACAACAGTATAGTGCACTCTTTCAGTTATTACAATACCTAGCAGTGTGAATGCAACATCTGAAGATCCAAGATACGTAGAGCACAGATAGTTATAGATCCTGCAGATGCAAATACAATATGCACTTTTAGATCCAAGCGGTAATGTAATATATAACTTTACATCACCGATGCTTATAGAAAAGGTTACATTTGGAAACTTGATCCGATAATTTATACTATAGTACCAAGACCACTTGGAAGTAATGATACACCTGCTGCAAGGATAGCAGATGGTGTAAGAACAGAGGATGAATACAGAAATCTTGGCATAACAGCAACAGTATTTTGTAAATGTAATGAAGTTGATGATGCTGATCTACCTGGAACCAGCACACGATGAAAGTATTGGAGGAGTTAGTAAGACTTTTGCAGATTTGACAGTCTGTAAGATTTGGTCAGGCAGTAAGTATACAAGCAGAGCCTATAGACCACAATGGTGCATTATTTAAGGAGTGGAGAGTAATATCCGGCAATACAGGTCATAGTAATAATATCGAAAACAATTCAAGTGGAATAATATCTTTGGTATGCCAAGAGGATCTGTAAAGCTTCAAGCTCTTTACGATACAGGAATAAACTTTGCACCTCAGCTATTATCCAAATAGAAATACTTTTTAATCCGAATACTATCGGAGTAACATATCCTGTTGGTCCTACCGGTATAACAACTCCCGGACTTTATAGAATACATATAGACCAAAGAAAGGTGACAGGAGCACATGAAAGACTTGTGCAGGATGAGAACACAGATCTTTATAAGGGAGAGTTTGAATTTAGGATATTTGTAGAGAGCTCAAATGATGGCGGAACTACCTGAATACTTACACAGGAGCTGATGCACCTTTAAGTCTTGAAGCAAGTATACATGGAGCATTGTCATCAACAAGAAATTATAGTTTGTATAAGCTTGCTACAGATTCAAATGCTTTGACCAGTGTACCTGGAGTATATGAGAATCCTGCAGGCGGAAGCGGATATATGGGTGAGTTTAGCGATAACTTTGAAACGGGTCACACATATATATTCGGATATACAAGTACAGGAACAACAGTAAGATTTGTAAGTATACCTGATATGAGTACTTTAAAGACTATTATTGTGGCACCTGGAAGTAGACTATCAGATTACGAATCAGATTATGTTTCAGACCTTCCAAGTAGGGGGGATACATTTGAAGATGGAAATACCGGACTTACTTGGATTTATGATGGACTCAGCTTGAGAATGGACAAGAAGGAAAGTATAAATAAGAATATGGTAATTAATGAAGATAAGATCATATATCTTTATTATACAAATGATGCTGAATATAGAGCTAAACTTGTAGACGGACTTAATGATAGCCTGGTAAGGCTGATAATATTGATGCCTCCAAGTATGATGCAAGTGATGTAGCCAAAAGCACAGGCTAAGGTTGCAGAGGCAAGAGCGATTTTAAATAGAGCTGCTCCAAATAAGGCATTATCACCGGAATTATTGCAGGTATTAAATGAGCTTAATTCTATCTTAAACAGTATGGGAATAAGAACAAAACCTACACCAAATAATAAGGGCGGCGGTGGCCGTGGCGGTTCCGGTGGCAGCGGTGGCTCTTCAAAAAGAGTGCACAAAAACACAAATACCACTAGCCTTAGAGTCGGGATTGATGGTAACTGGCAGCTTTTAAATCCTGAGGAAGCTAAGGTAAACTTAGATAATAGCAAATGGGTATTCAATCTTTCAAATGGTGGAAGAGCTAAAGGCTGGGCATATCTAAGCTATACTTTTGAAGGCAAGACAAAGTCTGAGTGGTATCATTTCGGTGATGACGGTATTATGAATTCAGGTTGGTTCTTTGAGAGCAATATGTGGTATTATCTTTCAATAGACCACAATGGATTCTATGGTGAGATGATAAAGGGATGGCATCATGATGCAAATGATGGCAGATGGTACTATCTGAATCCAAGTAGTGGTGCGATGCACACTAATTGGACAAAGGTAGGAAATGATTTCTATTATTTCAATCCGACTGCACCGGCACAGACCTGGTTCTATGATAATAATACAAATAGGGTGGAACTTTGGAAACATTGATAGTAGACCTCTTGGTTCTATGTATCAAAACGAAAATACACCTGACGGATATTATGTAAATGAAAATGGAGTTTGGAAACACTCTAAATATCAAAATGGGCGGTTGCATGAGTGCAGCCGCTCTTATATTTGAGATTGTAAAACAAAAGTTCTAAAGTGGATACCTGAAATGTAACAGAATGTATGAGATATTCTCACCCACTTTTTCAGACAATATACTCAAATATTCCCTCATTATGATATAATATAACAAGTATTGAATGAAAAAGAGGAGAGATATGTCTTTTACACATTTAGCATGTACATACAGGATATTCATTGTTGGATGGTTCCTGTAAGATAAAAGAGATAATAAGTCGTGCAAAGGAACTTAATATGACTTCATTGGCCATAACCGACCATGGAGTTATGTATGGAGTTATAGATTTTATAAAGAGGCAAAGGCAAACGGTATTAAGCCGATACTTGGGGTGTGAGGTTTATGTAAGTCCGTCTTCAAGATTTGAGAAACAGGCAAAAGCAAGGGTGACAGGTACTATCATCTTATTTTGCTTGCAAAAATAATAGAGGCTATGAAAATTTGACAAAGATAGTGTCGAAGGATTTACAGAAGGCTTTTATTACAAGCGAGAATAGATTTTGAACTTTTTGGAAGAATACTCATGATGGTATAACAGCACTTTCAGCCTGTCTTGCCGGGGAAATTCCCAAACTTATATCAAGGGGTAGAGAGGATGATGCAACAAAGGCTGCAAAAGAAATATAGGGATTTGTTTGGTGAAGATTCATTTTATCTGGAACTACAAAATCTATGGAATACCTGAACAAAAGTATGTGAATCAGATTTTTGATGAAAATTGAAAAGAGTTGGATATACCACTTGTGTCAACAAATGATGTTCATTATATAAATGCAGAAGATGCAACAGCACATGATATATTATTGTGCATACAGACAAGTAAGACAGTATCAGATCCCGACAGAATGAGATATGAGGGTGGCCAATTCTTCCTAAAGTCAGAGGATGAGATGAAAGCACTCTTTCCATATGCACCTGAGGCTATAGAAAATACAGCAAAGATAGCGGATATGTGTGATGTAGAAATAAAGTTCGGTGAGACAAAATTGCCGGAATATCAGGTGCCAAACGAAATGTCTGCTAAGGAATATTTAGAGAGTCTATGCTTGAAAGGCTTTCAAAAACATTATTCCGATATTTATCCAAATAGAGAAGAAATAAAGAACAGAATGTACTATGAGCTTGGTGTAATAGAAAAGATGGGATATATAGACTATTTTTGATAGTCTGGGACTATATAAATTATGCCAGAAGTAAGGGGATTTCAGTAGGTCCAGGAAGAGGTTCGGCAGCAGGTAGTGTAGTATCTTATTGCCTTGGAATCACAGATATTGATCCTATTAAATATAATCTTATTTTCGAGAGATTTCTAAATCCTGAGAGAGTTTCAATGCCTGATATAGATGTGGACTTTGCAGATGAGAGAAGAGCCGAGGTCATTGACTATGTGGTAAATAAATATGGTGAGTGAAAGAGTATGTCAGATAATTACTTTTGGTACATTACAAGCAAGAGGTGTTATAAGAGATGTGGGAAGGGCTATGAAATACCTTATGCAAGATGTGACAGCATTGCAAAAGATGATACCCTAGAGATAAGGATATTACACTTGGACTTGCATTGGAGAGAAATAAGGAGCTAAAGGAACTGTATGACAGTGATGATGTGGTGCATGAACTTATAGATTATAGTTTAAAACTTGAAGGTTTACCAAGACATGCGAGTATACATGCAGCAGGTGTAGTGATATCAAAGAAGGCAGTGGAAGAGTATGTACCACTGGCATTGGGAGTGGATAATTCGGTGACTACACAATTTACTATGACCACTTTAGAGGAGCTGGGGCTTTTAAAGATGGACTTTTGGGGCTTCGTACTCTTACAGTCATTCAAAAATGCTTTGGAGATGATAAAGAAAAATTATGGCGTGGAAATTGATATGAAGGATATGGACTATGATGATAAGAAGGTATATGAGTTCATATCCACCGGAAGAACAGACGGTGTGTTTCAGCTTGAGAGTGCAGGAATGCAAAATTTTATAAGAGATTGAAACCGGAAAAATCTGGAAGACATTATTGCGGGTATATCACTCTATCGTCCGGGACCTATGGACTTTATTCCAAAGTATATCGAAGGGAAGAATCTAAAGGGAAATATAATTTATGATACACTGCAACTTATACCGATACTTGAGCCTACATATGGATGTATAGTGTATCAGGAGCAGGTAATGCAGATAGTGAGAGATCTGGCAGGCTATACTATGGGTGGAAGTGATGAAGTTCGTCGTGCTATGAGTAAGAAAAATGCATGTTATGGAGCTTGAGAGAAAGAATTTCATATATGGCAATGAAGAAAATGGAATAAAGGGATGTATAAATAATGGTATAGATGAGAAAATTGCGAATAAAATATTTGACGAAATGATAGATTTTGCAAGCTATGCATTCAATAAATCACATGCTGCTTGCTATGCAGTTGTTTCATATCAGACCGCATATCTGAAGTATTATTATCCTAAGGAGTTTATGGCGGCTTCACTTACTTCAGTGAGTGATCATCCTACTAAGTTGGCAGAATATATAGCAAGTCTAGCTGATATGGGAATAAAGGTTTTGCCTCCGGATGTGAATCTGGGGGAGGGAGCTTTCAGTGTGGATAAGGATGGCATCAGATTTGGACTTTCCACTATAAAGGAGTAGGGCAAGGCAGTAGCGGATACACTTGTAAGAGAGCGAACCTTGAATGGAAAATATCTCACATTGGAGAATTTTATTAACCGATTGCCGCAGAAGGATTTGAATAAGAGAAGTATCGAGAGCTTTATAAAGGCCGGAGCCCTGGACAGTATGGAGGGCAATAGGCATGAAAAGATATTAAATGCTGAGCTTTTTGTAGAAAAATCAAAGGAGAGCAAGGCGACTATTCCAGGACAGATGTCATTTTTGATGTAGTAAGTGAAGAGGACAAAGATAGTTTCGTTTCAGAAATGATACATATAGAGGAGTACTCAAAGAGGAGCTTCTAAAATATGAAATGGAAGTTCTGGGAATGTATGTCAGTGAGCATCCTCTGAAGAATATGTTTCGCTTTTGGAAAAAGCATTGTGATACAAGAAGTATTGACTTTTATCCGGATGAAAAACGGAAACATTTTTGCTTGAGTCGGAAGAAAAAGATAACTATAGGCGGTTTACTGGTAGAGGTAAATAAGAGATTTACTAAAAGGGGGAGATATGATGGCGATATGTACATTAGAAGATATGTATGGCAGAATAGAACTTTTGGTATTTCCTAAAGTATTTGAAAAACTATGGTGGAGAACTGACCGAGGGAGGAAAGGTCTTTGTTAAGGGTAGAGTTGATACCTCAGGTGAAGAAGAAGGAAAACTTATAGTAGACAGTATAAGGGAGTTTGGAAGAGTAAAAAGGAACTTTGGATTCAATACAGTGATAAGGATAGTTATGAGGAAGATTTGGGAAATCTGCTTTTCTGATATCGGAAGTTTAACAGGAAACGATAGAGTTATTATTTATTTAAAAAGAAAGAGCGAAGAAGGACCTTGGTGCTGAATGGGAGTACCGGCTACGGAGGCAGCTAATATTTTGGAAGAACGACTGGGCAGTGAAAAATGTCAAGGTTGTGAGAAAAATATAAATCAAACTGTAATTAAACTCATAGAAAAATATTGATAATTTTAGTATAATTATCACCTTGACCAGTGGATATCTTGAAATGATATCCATTCCTGGTAATCAACAGCCTCATGCCGCTGGTTGCGGGATTTTGGGTTCTCGGGTTCG
>BNJV01001119.1_pt1 | contig 96456 bp, 96 predicted proteins | sample 8540591 | NCBI WGS metagenome assembly BNJV01 (sample SAMD00202457, study PRJDB9452) | human saliva metagenome | host: Homo sapiens | reverse complement strand
GAAGTGCTCTTAGCTGAATAAATAGAAAAGAGAGTGGGACAGAAATTGGTAATTCGTTAGAATTCGATTTCGTCGTCCCACCTCCGCACAGTTGAGTAGGGCTGTAAAAGCTGATGAAATCAGCGTAGTAGAGCCCACTCAACCACTGCGTCTTGCTCGACAATCTAAAGACAATTGAGAGGCTAGGACTTTTGACCCAGCCTTTTTCTTGTGGAATCATTGACAAGGGAGGTTTTTCCGCTATTCTAGGGGAATAAAAGAAAGGAAAGAGAGACAGCATGAAACGGAGTTATTGGCAGGACCTGAAGGGGGCTTTTTACTTGATCTGGCGCAATAAATGGTCCTTTATCGCGATTGGGATTTTGCTACAATTTGTGGTTGGCATTGGGGCTTCGGCCTTGAGCTGGGTCTTTCATCTGGCAGTCTTGCTTGCGGGTCAGGCTAATATCGATAAGAACAACCTTGTCTCTGTTATGAGCCATCCCTTGAGCTTGCTGGCTCTTTTGGTCTTTATCATGGTCTTTGCTTTCTTGTTTATGCTGGAGATGCGGACCCTGATTTCGGTCATTTACCTATCGCGAACCGACCGACACTTGTCCTTTAAAAAGGTCTTGCGGCAATCATTTGGTCGCTTGAAGGACCTAGCGGGAAGGAATCTGCTTTATTTTCTGCTCTATCTCCTTTTGACCTTGCCTGTTGCAGGTGTCTTGATAGGATCGACATTGACGGATGGGCTTTATATTCCAACCTTTATCACAGGGGAGTTTGAAAAGACCACGATTGGCTCCATCGGGCTCTTTGTGGTGCAGCTGACCTTTATCTATCTTAATCTTCGCTTGATCTATACGGTTCCCAACCTCGTGGTAGAGGAGTTGCCATTTGGTCGTGCCTTGAAAAAAAGCTGGACTATGACCAAAAGAGGAGGTTTTCGTCTCTTATGGAGAATTCTGTCCTTTGAGTTTCTCTTAACCTTTCTAGGAATTTTATTGATCTTGGGTTTGGTCTTTACCTTGACCGTGATCGATAAAGAAGGCCAGTATTTCTGGGTGGTGACCATCTTTTTGGTCTTGATTCGAACCTTCCTATTTATTTTTACAGTCTTGACAAAGGTGGGGTCGCTCGGCATTATCTTGGATTCTGCATGGGAAGTACCGAGCCGATCGGTCATGCGCTCGAAAGGCAGTCGAAAGATGAAGGGGCTCTTTGCCTTGACAGTGGTCTTTCTCATGGTCCAATCGGGGATCTCAGCCTATGAACTGGCAACCCTAAAGGTGAATGACCAGATCAAGCTCATCGCCCATCGTGGGGATGTCTCTAAAGGGGTAGAAAATTCCCTGGAAGCCTTAGAAGCAGCAGCCAAGGAAAAGGCAGCTTATGCGGAGATGGATATCCTTCTCACTAAGGACCATCAATTTGTCGTCATGCATGACTACAATCTCAAGCGCCTTGCTGGGGTGGACAAGGATGTGAAAGACATGACCCTAGCTGAGGTGCAAGGCCTCAAGATTCAACAGGATGGTCACACGAGTCAAATCCCTTCATTTGAGGAATATGTCAAACGGGCCAAGAATTGAAGATGAAGCTTTTGGTCGAGCTCAAGCCCCATGGTGGAGAACCTGCCAATTATGTGGATCTCTTTGTGCAGAAGATGCGGGACTTAGGGGTCGAAAAAGACTATCCGGCTATGTCTTTGGATCTGTCGGTCATGGAAAAAGTCGAGAAAAAAGCCCCTGAGATCAAGACCGGCTATGTCATTCCTATTCAATTCGGTCGCTTTGAAAAGGTCTCAGTTGACTTTTTTGCCATTGAAGACTTTTCTTATCAAAAGAATTTGGTAACCCAGGCCCATGAGATGAAAAAAGAGCTCTATGTCTGGACCATCAATGACAAGCAAAAGTTGACCAAGTATTTGCAACAACCCATTGATGGCTTGATTACGGATGAATTGACAGAGGCACAAAGACTGAAAAAGGATTTGAAAGAAAACAAGTCCTACTTTGATCGCTTCTTGAATCTCGTCGCTACGTCTAAGGAAGAATAAGACAGGATACGCATAGAGAGAGTGGGACAGAAATCGGTAATTCGTTAGAATTCGATTTCGTCGTCCCACCTCCGCACAGTTGAGTAGGGCTGTAAAAGCTGATGAAATCAGCGTAGTAGGGCCTACTCAACCACTGCGTCTTGCTCGACAATCCAAAGACAATTGAGAGGCTAGGACTTTTGTCCCAGACTCTTTTGTACTGGATCAACAGAAAAACGGATGCTGTCTAAAAATCTTGCATTTTTTTGCAATTTAGGTTACAATGAAGACTATAAAAAACGCGTAATCCCTAGGGTCTTTCCCTCAGGGAATTTTGTGTGTTTTGACCTATTTTCGATGGAAAGAAGCTTTGCTTCTACCGCAGGAAAAAGTATGAATAACATTGGAGGTAATAATGATTCGATCCTTAATTTCCGAGATCAAAGAATTCAAGAAGCCCTCGTTTTTGGCTTCCTTGTTCATGGTCTTTGAAGTCATGTTTGAGATTTCGATTCCCTTTGTCATGGCGAGTCTTTTGGACCAAGGTGTTCAACAAAGAAACATGAACAATATTTTGTTTTACGGTGGGCTCATGCTGGTCTGTGCCTTTCTCTCCCTCTTTTGTGGGATGCAGTCTGCCCGTTATGGCGCCTATGCATCGGCTGGTTTTGCCAAAAACCTTCGTCGGGCTATTTTCAAAAAGGTTCAAACCTTCTCATTTGAGAATATTGATCAGTTCTCATCAGGTGGGTTAGTCACTCGGATGATGACGGATGTGACCAATGTGCAAATGCCTATCAAATGGTCATCCGGATCTGTGTACGGGCACCTCTTAATTTGATCTTTGCTATTGTGGCTTGTTTTATGATCAATGCGGAAATGGCCATGATCTTTGTCTATGTGACCATCTTTTTGGCAGCTGTCTTAAGCATCATCATGAAGATTGTGTATCCGCTCTTCACAGAAGTATTTGAAGCTTATGATAATCTCAACAACAGCATTCAAGAAAACATCACCAATATGCGGGTGGTGAAGTCCTACGTTAAGGAAGCAGATGAAACCGTTAAATTCAAGAAGGCTTCACGTTTGATTTATAACATGTTTATGAAGGCTATCCGTGTCGTTGTCTTGAGTAGCCCAGCTATGATGCTTTCCATGTATGCTTCTTTCCTTTTGATCTCTTGGATCGGGGCTCATCTGATCGTTGGTGGTCAACTCTCTACTGGGAATTTGACCTCTATGTTTAGCTACACCATGACCATTCTCATGTCGCTCATGATGTTTATGATGATCTTTGTCATGTTGTCGATTTCCATGGCCTCTGTCGAGCGGATCAATGAAGTCTTGACGACCAAAACGACGATTGACTCTCCAGAAAATGGGATCAAAGAAGTCGCTGATGGATCCATCAACTTTGAGGATGTGACCTTTGCTTATACCGATGAAAATGGCGATAAGACCCATGTTTTACAAGGGATTAATCTTTCCATTCGTTCAGGGGAAGTGATTGGGATCTTGGGAGGAACAGGATCAGGGAAATCAAGCTTGGTTCAGTTGATTCCTCGTCTTTATGATGTCGAGTCTGGTCGGGTGACAGTAGCAGGCCACGATGTCAAAGAATACGATCTTGATTCCCTTCGTAAGCAAGTTGCCATGGTTCTTCAGACCAATGTCCTTTTCTCTGGTACGATTAAAGAAAATATGCGCTGGGGAAATAAAGATGCGACGGATGAAGAGATCATCGCAGCTTGTAAGATTGCGCAAGCCGATGAATTTATTCAAGATTTCAAAGAGGGTTATGACACCATGATTGAGCGTGGGGGATCCAACGTCTCCGGTGGCCAACGCCAACGTCTTTGTATTGCGCGTGCCCTTCTCATGAATCCTAAGATCTTGATCTTGGATGATTCGACTTCGGCGGTCGATACCAAGACAGATAGTTTGATCCGTCAAGGATTGGCAACCAGCTTGAAAGAGACTACCAAAATCATCATTGGTCAACGGATTTCCTCTATTCAAGATGCGGATCGCATCATTGTGATGAATGATGGCCAGATTGATGCGATCGGTAACCACGAAGAATTGCTTGCGACCAATGCTATCTACCAAGAAGTATATGAAATGCAAACACAAGGGAAAGGAGAAGCAGATGAAAACTAAGAAAAAAGCAAATCTAGGCTCTATCCTTCGCCTGCTCGACTTCCTTTGGAAAAACTACAAGGTATCCTTGATTGTTTCCTTTATCTTAATCATTCTATCGTCTCTTGCGACGGTCAATGTAACAGCTTCGATTCAGTCCTTGGTCGATGTTTATGTGGAGCCCATGTTAACGTCAAACAGCCATGATTTTGGACCGCTCTTGTCCTTCTTGACACGAGTTGGTTTGATCTGTTTGATCGGGGTACTTGCCAACTATGGCTTTACCTTGATTATGGCGACTGTTTCACAAGACTCACTTAGAAGTCTTCGAAATCAGTTGTTTGCCCGCATGCAAAAACTGCCGGTACGTTACTTTGATACCCACCAACATGGGGACATCATGTCTATCTATACCAATGATATTGATGCTCTTCGCCAAGCGATTGAACAATCCATTCCTCAACTCTTATCTTCAGCGATTACCATCCTTGGGGTAACGATTACCATGCTGACGGTTAGTCCGCTCTTGTTCTTAATTGTTCTTGTCATGGTTATCGTCATGGTCTTTATCATCAAGGATGTCTCTGGCAAGTCAGGTCGTTACTTTGGCGCCCAACAAAAGAACTTAGGGATTGAGAACGGCTTTATTGAAGAAATGATGTCTGGTCAAAGTGGTTAAGGCCTTTGTGCATGAAAGAGAAAGCATTGAAGATTTTGATCGGATCAATGACCAACTCTTTGAGTCTTCTTACCAGGCAAACCGCTATGCCAATGTCCTCATGCCAATTCTTGGGAACTTGGGAAATGTTTCCTTTGTTCTGACAGCCTTGATCGGTGGGCTCTTTGCGCTAAACGGCGTCGGTGGTTTAACCATTGGTGGTCTCATGGCCTTCTTACAATTGAACCGTTCCTTCACAGGTCCCATCGCCCAGGTCTCTCAACAATTGAACTTTGTCCTCATGGCCTTGGCTGGTGGAGATCGTGTCTTTGATCTTTTGGACGAAGAAGAAGAAGTCGACCAAGGAAAAGTGACGTTGGTCAATTATGAACTGGTCGATGGAGAAATGGTCGAAACTGATCAGAAAACCAACAAATGGGCTTGGAAACACCCACGTCCAAATGGGGATTACGAGCTTGTCAAGATGGTCGGAAATGTGGTCTTTGATGATGTTGATTTCTCTTATGATGGGAAGAAACAAATCCTTCATGGCATCAACTTGTACGCGGATAAGGGGCAAAAAGTGGCCTTTGTCGGAGCGACTGGTGCAGGAAAGACAACCATCACCAACTTGATCAACCGGTTCTATGATATCCAGTCAGGAATGATCACCTATGATGGGATCGATATTAAATTAATTGAGAAAGATTCTCTTCGTCGTTCCCTCGGAATCGTTCTTCAAGATACCCACTTATTCACTGGTACGATTGCGGAAAACATCGCTTACGGTCGTGCTGATGCAACACGGGAAGAAATCCTTGAAGCAGCTCGGATTGCCAATGTGGATTCCTTTGTCAAGCACTTGGATCAGGGCTATGAGACAGTCTTGACGGATGATGGGGCTGGTCTATCAAATGGTCAACGACAATTGATCGCCATTGCCCGTGCAGCCCTTGCCAATGCGCCAGTCTTGATTCTGGATGAAGCGACGTCTTCGATTGACTCACGGACAGAGAAGATGGTGCAAGAAGGGATGGACCGCTTGATGGAAGGTCGGACTGTCTTTGTTATCGCCCACCGTCTATCGACGATTGTCAATTCCGATGTGATTATGGTAATGGACCACGGACGCATCATCGAGCGAGGCAATCATGCTTCCTTGATGGCAGAACGTGGAACCTATTACCGCTTGTACACCGGTGGACTTGAAATTGATTAAAGAAAAAAAGCTTGAGCATTGGCTCAGGCTTTTTTGGCTTATGGATAATGACTTCTTAGAAACTTTCCTTAGGTGAGTACGGACGTCAGCGAACTTCTACGAAGTTCCATGACTTAGTTTTGGACCCAAGGTTCCAAAACTCCCGAGTTTTAGAAACAATCGTGTTTCTAAAACTTTTCTCACGGCGGAAAGTTTCAATGTATGTTTGAATGAGCCTATGAGTATCTATCAGTTTTTATTTTTCTACATCACTTAGGTTGTTTTAAGTAAAAAACAATTTGTCAACATTCTAAAAAAATAAATAGTCATTCATCAAAAATCCTGACTTCACTCTCAGGCCTTTTGCTTATTCCTCAAGCAATTCTTGGATCAAGTCTGTAGCAAGCGTGAATTGGGCTTTCAAATTGGCTATAGAAAAAAATAACTATCTCAGTCATATATAAGTGTCAGAAGGTCTATAATTGTAGAATATTTCTCCAAAAAAGCTTTTCAAAGATAAGACAAGATGGTAGAATAAAAGCGTAATTTTATGTTGATAAACGATTGTTATTTATAAATGGGTAGATTTATTGTCGTTACACGCTTTATTCAATCCCTATTGAATAAAGAGTTTAGGAAGTTTGCATAAATAAAAAGGGAAACGAATGGAATTTAAAAAACTGAAAAAAATAGGTGTTGGTTTTTTACTACTAGCTTGCTTAGGTGCTTGTTCAAAAACGATTGTTTCAAAGAGTAGTAGTCCTAGTACTAGCGATTCTATGAGCTCAGAAACTAGTAGCGATAGTGAAGAAGACAACCTTAGATTCACAACAGCAGATCAGCTAGAGAAGATACTGTCTGATAAAGATTTGGAAGAGGTTATGTCGCAATACGGTGTGACTAGTGTTAAACTAAATGATGAAGGTGTTTGGGATTATGATGATTCCGAAAAAAGCGTATCTGTTACATATGTATTTTTCGATAAAGATAACAAACAAGTTGGTGGCTTGAATTTCAAAGCTTATGTATATGACCATACAGGTATTGAAATATTGGGTGCGTATAATCGAGGGGAAGTAAAATTTCATATCCAGAATTCTGGACAAGCTCAAGAATTATTAGATACTTATTTAAATTCATCTTTTTACCAACAAAACGAACTTCCAGCGGTGAAAAAATCAGCTTCTAGTAGAACTGCAATCTATTATATTCCTTATATAGATCCAAAGATAGATAACGGAAGTTTTATCTATGATCAGCATGATACTACGGTACAAAGTTCCTTTAGTAGTATGATCTTTCTAAATGGGAAACAACTATTAAATATGGAAATGCATTTTGAGCCTAAGGGGATGTATTCTTTAAAAGAGAGAAAAGTCTCACCTGCTATTATAGATGCATTATTAACTAAGATATCAGAAAACACTCAAGATGAATAGACAATGATAGTGGTATGAAAATAGGGAGGCTAAAAAAATGGCAAATGTTGATAATTACATCATTTTATGCTTTATAGTGGCAACTGCAATTCTTCTAGCTATTCAATTTATAGGCGACCGTCTTTTTGATTGGTTGGTTGATTTACCCCAGAAACTCTTTACGAAGGATTCCGATAAGTATAAAGAAAAACACAGTAGTGAGAAAGAGGGAAGTGAACAGTAACGATCTCTTATTGGTTCAATTAAAAGTTTAGTCAAACAAACAACCTTCTTGAAGATTGGACTGAATAGATGAATACAATAAGAAAAAGGAAAGAATGTCGTTTATTCAAACATCATTCTTTCCTTTTTTTGCTTATTTTTCAAGCAATTCTTGGATCAAGTCTTCCATAGCAGCTGGCTCTGTTTTGGAGGAGAAGCGTTGGGCGACTTGGCCTTGTCGGTCGATGACAAATTTTGCGAAGTTCCATTCGATGCGTTTGCCCAGTGGCCCAGCTGCTTGGCTTTTAAGCCAGTCATAGAGAGGAAGGGCTTCTTTACCATTGACCTTGGCTTTAGCGAATCGTGGGAAGGTGGTCTGGTAGTTGAGGCTACAGAAGCTATTGATTTCTTCTGCAGTTCCTGGTGCCTGCCCCATGAATTGGTTGCAGGGGATGTCCAGGATTTCCAGCCCCTTTTCTTGGTAGCGCAGGTAGAGATCTTGCAGTCCTTGGTATTGCGGGGTCAAGCCACAGCCTGTTGCTGTATTGACCACGATGAGGACCTTACCTTGGTAGTGGGAAAGGGGAATCTCCTCTCCTTGTTGGTTTTCTAAAGAAAAATCATAGATGCTAGTCATAGGTGGTATCCTTTCTGTCTCTTCAGCTTTTATTGTAGCACAAATCTCCTAAAATTAGGCCTAGAGGAGCATGACTTCTTGCTTTAGTCCCTCCTGTGAAAATGATATAATAAGAAGATAACAAGCTCTCAAGAAAATGTCAAAAGGAGAACGGATCGGATGAAATTACTCTATACGGATGTTCGGACCCCCTTGACCCAGGTCCTGACACAAGAAGCCGTAGGGTTAGTAGAAGATGGCAAGCGTGTGTTTTACATTGCGCCCAACTCTCTTTCCTTTGAAAAAGAAGCCAAGGTCTTGTCCTATTTAGAAGGTCAGGCTTCTTTTGCCATTACCGTCACGCGCTTTGCGCAAATGGCCCGTTATTTCATCCTGAATCAGGTTTTTGAGGAGCAACCCTTGGATGACATCGGTCTCGGCATGCTATTTTTTAAAGCTCTGTCCCAGATGAAGGAGCAGGATCTCAAAGTTTACGGGGCCCTGCGCAAGGATCCTCAGTTTATCCAGCAATTGGTCCAGCTCTATCATGAATTGCAGACGGCACAGATGGATTTTACCGATTTAGAGATGCTCGAGGAAGCTGAAAAAAGAGAGGACCTCTTGGCGATTTTTGAAGCAGTCTCTGAGATGCTGGTCCAGCACCGGTATGAATCCCAGTCCAAGATTGCCTTTTTCCTCAATCAGGTCGAAGCAGGGCACTTAGAGGAGCAATTAAAGGATGTGGCGATCGTCGTTGATGGCTTCACGCGTTTTTCTGCTGAAGAAGAGGCTTTGATTAGTCTCCTTCACAGAAAAGGAGTGGAGATTGTCATCGGAGTCTATGCCAGTGAAAAAGCATATCGGGCAACCTTTAGAGAGGGCAATCTTTACCAAGCCAGTGTTGACTTTCTCCTCCAGCTGGCAAAGACTTTTGAGGTACAGCCTCAGTATTGTGGGCAAGCGATCGAAGACTCCTTTAGTCGCATTACCCGCATGTTAGAAGCGCGCTATGATTTTTCACAAGTGGAAAATGAGCTCAAGGAGGACGATCGAACAGCTGTCCAACTCTGGCAAACCAATACGCAAAAAGAAGAGTTGGAATTTGTTGCTAAATCCATCCGTCAGCGTCTTCATGATGGGGCACGCTATCGGGATATTCGGGTCTTGTTAGGTGATGTAGAAGCTTATCAACTGCAGCTCAAGACCATTTTTGACCAGTATCAGATTCCCTTTTACTTGGGACGAAGTGAAGCTATGGTCCACCATCCCTTGATTCAGGTCATTGAATCATTAGGTCGGATCAAGCAGTTCAATTACCAGACAGAAGATGTCATCAATCTATTGAAAACGGGTCTGTATAGTGATCTGACGCAAGAAGAAGTCGATGCTTTTGAGCAATACCTTCGCTTTGCAGAAGTAAAGGGTGCTACAAAATTTCACAAGCCTTTTACTAGCAATCGTCAGGGTAAGTTTAATTTGGAAGAGCTCAATACTCTCCGAGAACGCGTCGTCGAACCTCTAGTTCCTTTCTTTTCACAGCGCAAACAAAGGTGACCCATCTCTTAACCGCCTTTACAGAGTTTCTGCAAGAGGCTCAACTTTCTCAGAATCTACAAGCTTTGATCAAGGATCTAGCCTTGGAGGAGCAGGAGCGCTATGATCAAGTTTGGAAGGCCTTCCTCCACGTCTTAGAGGAGTTGAACGTGGTCTTTGAGGACCAAGAGGTAACAGTGGATGACTTTTTGGCCCTCCTCTTATCGGGGATGCAATTGTCTCAATACCGAACGGTTCCTGCTACGGTCGATGTGGTGACGGTTCAGTCCTATGACTTGATTGAACCCTTGACAGCGCCTTATGTCTACGCGATCGGGCTGACCCAGGAGCGTTTTCCAAAGATTGCTCAGAACACCTCTCTGCTCAGTGAAGAAGAGCGCCAGCAGCTGAATGAGGCCACTCAAGAAGGAGCAGAGCTCCAGGTGGTGACCAGCGAAAATCTCAAGAAAAATCGCTTTGTGGCAGTTTCGCTCCTCAATGCGGCGACCAACCAACTGGTTCTATCGGCCCCTAGCTTGGTTAATGAAATGGAAGATAGTGTCTCTCCTTACCTTGTAGAATTGGCCAAGGAGCCCATTGCCATCGAGTGGACGACCAAACAAGCCCAAGCTTCGAGTGATGACATTGGGACCTACCGAGCCCTCTTGGCGCACGTGATCGAACTCCATCAAGAGGAGATCACTAGTGAGCTGTCTCCTGAAGAAGCCAGCTTTTGGGGTGTGGCGGTACGGGTCTTGCGCAAGAAATTAGCCGCTGAAGGCATCCAGATTCCTCAGATTTCAACGGAATTAAAGAGCCGTCAGCTTCAGTCGGATACGCTTCAAGCGCTCTATCCAGAAGGCAAAGCCTTGACCTTATCCGCTTCGGCCTTGAATGAATACTACAAGCACCAGTACGCCTTTTATCTGCGCTATGTCTTGGGCTTACAAGAGGATGAAACCATCCGGCCAGACGCCCGCAGTCATGGGAATTTCTTGCACCGGATTTTTGAAGAGTCTTAAAAGATAGCTCCGACCAAGCATTTGATCAGCGTTTAAACGAGGCGATTCGAGAAACCAGCCAGGAAGCAGAGTTCCAGCAATTGTATGGAGAAAATGGAGAGACCGAGTTTATTCGCAACTTGCTTCTTGATACTGCGAAAACAACGGGGCGGGTCCTCGCCCAGCAAAATGGGATCGAGACCATTGGCGAGGAGACCCTCTTTGGTGGAAGCACCCACACCTCTTATCCATTGTCCGATGGCAGGCTCTTACAGCTACGAGGCAAGGTGGATCGCATTGATCAATTGAGGGATCACGGAGCCCTCGGAGTCGTGGACTACAAGTCCAGTCTGACGCAGTTCCACTATGACAAGTTCTTTAATGGCCTGAATTCTCAATTGCCGACCTATCTCTCTGCGATTCAGGATTTGAAGGAGTACCAAGAGGAGCAGGGGATTTTTGGAGCCATGTATTTGGAAATGGGAGATCCTGTAGTGGATCTGAAAAAGACCAAGACAGTAGAGGATGCCATCAACCAAACCATGAAAAGTCAACAGTACAAGGGGCTCTTTATGGCGGATCAGGCCCCTTATCTGGGCGAGGCCTATGATAAAAACAAGGCCATGATGCTGAGTAAGGAAGAACTGGACTTGCTCCTCTTGTACAACGCTTATCTCTATAAAACAGCAGCAGAAGGGATCCTCAAGGGGCAATTTGCCATCAATCCCTATAGTGAAAATGGGCGCAATATCGCCCCATATGTGGAGCAGTTTAAATCCATTACAGGATTTGAAGCCGATCGTCACCTAGGTCAGGCACGGTTCTTGACCAAACTGGACCAAAAAGGAATACGTGGTGAAAAGGTGAAAGCCGCTTGGATCGATAAGATGAAGGAGGTCTTGAACAAATGATCAAACAAGCATTTTTGACAAGAGAAGAAATCAAGGCCCTTCAGGCCCAAGAGGCAGCTTCTACCAAAGAGCAAAAGCGGACACCTGAACAGATTGATGCCATCTATAGTTCGGGGACCAATATCTTGGTGTCAGCCTCTGCTGGATCAGGAAAGACCTTTGTCATGGTGCAGCGGATACTGGATCAGATGCAACGAGGCATTTCGATAAAGGAGCTCTTTATCTCGACCTTTACGGTCAAGGCAGCAGGGGAGCTCAAGGAGCGTTTGGAAAGTGAACTTGGAAAAGCCCTGCAAGCGAGCGATGACCCAGAGCTTAAGCAACACCTAGCCCGTCAAATCGCAGATGTCGCCACCAGCGATATCGGAACCATGGACTCTTTTACCCAAAAGGTCCTAACGCGCTATGGCTATTTGCTTGGGTTGGCGCCTCAGTTTCGCATTTTACAAAACGCTAGTGAGCAACGCCTCTTACAAAATGAAGTCTTTCAAGCTGTTTTTGACCGCTATTACCAGGGGAAAAACCAAGAAGCCTTTGTGCAGATGGTCAAGAATTTCACGGGACAGCGCAAAAATTTGACCTTGTTTAAAGAACAGGTCTATCAGATCTATGACTTTCTTCAGTCGACCAGTGATCCGGAGAAATGGCTGGAGGAGCATTTCCTAAAAGGCTATGAGGAGACTGATTTTGAACAGGTGGAAGGCGATCTGATGGAGAACATCCAGCAAGCCCTTTATGAGGCAGAGAGCTTTTTTGCCTTTCATTTGTCCAATGAAGGCCAAGCATTTGGCAAGGCAAAGTATTTGGAAGCTGTAGAAGAGGTGCTCGATCAGATCGGAAGCCTGACAGGCCCCACCAATAAAGAGCAATTGACCTCTGTCCTAAAGGCGGTCGTGGCGATTAGTCGGGCTTCAAATGGGGGAGCCTTGACCAATAGAGCCCGGAAGGAAGAGCTGAAAGAGTTAGTCACGGCTTATAACCAGGATAAAACCATACATATCAATCGCCTCAGAGACTTGGAAAATCAACTCTATCAGCTGGAATTTCAACAAACCTTCCACCAAGAAGAAGGCCCCATGCTCTCCTTGCTTCGGGACTTTATCAGAGACTTTGCTCGCGCTTATCTGGAGCGAAAAATCCAAGAAAAAGCTTATGAATTTGGGGATATCAGTCATTTTGCGATTCAAATTTTAGAGCAATTCCCAGAGGTGAGACAAGCCTTTCAAGAGCGTTATCATGAGGTCATGGTTGATGAGTACCAGGATACCAACCATACCCAAGAGCGGATGTTGGACTTGCTGTCAAATGGCCACAATCGCTTCATGGTGGGGGATATCAAGCAATCGATTTACCGCTTCCGTCAGGCAGATCCACAGATTTTCAATGATAAATTTAAGGCCTACCAGGAAGAAGGGGCAAAAGGGCGGTTGATCCTCCTCAAGGAAAATTTCCGAAGTCATGTGGAGGTGTTGGACGCGACCAATGATGTCTTTCGCCATTTGATGGACGAAGAGGTGGGCGAGATTGACTACAATCAAACCCATTATCTGGTTGCAGGAAGTGACAAGCAGCGGATGGCCTTGCCACAACATCGGGCAGAATTTTTGCTCTATGATGGCTCCCAAGACCAGGAAGAAAAGACCGAAGACGAGGAAGCTGCTTCTGGACTCGAGACGGTTTCCAAGGGAGAAATTCTCCTAGTCATCAAAGAAATTTTACGCCTCCATCGGGTGGAAAAAGTGCCTTTTAAAGAGATCACGTTCTTAACGGCGACTCGAACGCGAAATGATGCGATTCTAGAAGCCTTTGACCAATACCATATTCCAATTGTAGCAGATAGCGGACAGGCGCATTATCTTGAGTCACTGGAAGTGATGGTCATGTTGGATACCTTGCGGACCATTAACAATCCCTTGCATGATTATCCCTTGGTTGCTCTCATGAAATCCCCCATGTTTGACTTTGATGAAGATGAATTGGCACGGATTTCCTTGCAGACGCTTCCAGAACAAAAACAAGTGGCCTTCTACCACAAGGTCCAGTTAGCCCTTGAGAAAACTGCAGAGCAGGCGCGGTTGATCGATGCCAAGCTTTCAGCTAAAATCAAGAACTTCCTCAAAGTTTTATCTACTTGGCGGGCTCCTGCCAAGACCTCTTCGCTCTATGATTTGCTTTGGAAAATCTATGAGGATCGCTATTACTATGACTATGTCGGCGCCCTTCCAAATGGGGCCCAGCGCCAGGCCAATCTCTATGCCTTGACGCTTCGGGCCAATGATTATGAGAAGGCCAGCTTTAAGGGCTTGTCGCGCTTCATTGCCATGATTGACAAGGTGATCGAAAATGAACACGATTTGGCCAGCGTCCCTCTTGCAGCACCCAAAGATGCCGTCCAGCTCATGACCGTCCATAAGAGTAAGGGGCTGGAATTCAAGTATGTCTTTATTCTCAATATGGATAAGGCTTTTAACCGTAAGGATCAATCGGGGCCAATCATCCTCAGTCGCCAAAAAGGGATTGGCTTTAAATATGTTGCGAACTTGCCGGTTGAGACAGAGAATCCAGCTGCTCCAGAGACTATTCGTCTGCAGATCGAAACGCCTTGCTACCAACGGAACGTGGATGAAACAAAATTGGCTACGATTTCTGAGCAGATGCGTCTTCTTTATGTCGCTATGACACGGGCTGAGCTCAAGCTCTATCTGGTCGGAAAAGGCCGGGAGGACAAACTGCGTGATACCGATTGGGGGACCAGTCACAATGGCAAGCTAGATCCAGAGAAGCGAAAAGAATGGACCTCTTATCAGGATTGGCTCTTTGCCATTCAAGATGTGTTTGCCAAGAATACCCTGGCCTATGACACGCGTTTTGTGACAGACGAAGACCTGACACCAGACCTGTTGGAACCACTAGAGAAGGAGAAGGATTCCCGCCTGGATCAGCTCAAGGATATCCGTCAGTCAGAGGATATTCGTCGGGCCTTGGATATCTTGGAAAATGTTGATCGGCTCAATCAGCTCTATGCTCCGGCCATTCATTTACCAAGTGTCCGTACTCCAAGTCAGATCAAGAAATTCTACGAGCCGGTCATGGATGCCAATGGCGTCCAGATCATGGATGCAAAGCTAGTTGCGCCTGACTTTGAGCTTCCAACTTTTGGTCAAGAAAAAGCCGTGACAGGAGCCCAAGTCGGTAGTGCTGTCCATGAACTCATGCAGCGCGTGCCTCTTGGAGAAAAAATCACGCTGGATACGCTGCATCAAGCCTTGGAGCAAGTTCAAGCAGAGCCAGCGGTCAAAGCCCGCATCAAGCTAGAGGCCATCCTCGCTTTCTATGAGACACCTTTGGGGACCTTGCTTCAAAAAGAAGCCTCTCGAGTCCGTCGCGAAGCTCCCTTTGCCATGCTGAAGAAAGATCCAGCTAGTGGAGAGGACTTTGTCGTGCGGGGGATCTTGGATGGTTACGTGGTGCTAGAAGACCGGATCCTGCTCTTTGATTATAAGACGGATCACTACAAGGTTCCTAATCAATTAGTCGAACGCTACCGAGATCAGCTTGATCTTTATGCAGAAGCTCTTCGTCGTTCTTATGGCAAAGAGCAAGTAGAAAAATACCTCGTGCTTCTAGGTGGTCCCCATCTAGAAGTGGTGAAAGTGGAGTAAATCATGGCAATTGCACAGGAAAACATCGAACGGATCCAAAGAATGGAAGGTTATTTGAATGACTATGCCAAAACTTTGGAAGAAACCAAAAAAGCAGTGGATCAGCTAAGAGAGCATCAAGAAAGCTATATCCAACTGCGCGATTATTATAGTAGTCAGGCCTATTTTGATGATTTGGACTTGTCCAATCAGGCTGAGTTTCCAGCCGATCTTCCTTGTGGTGTCTTGTCCGAAGATGCCGTCTATGATTTGTTAGACGAGCATTTTCAGATGGGAGTGGAACTCTTGGAGATCGCAACGAAAATGATCAAAGAACGGTGAAATTTCAATCTAAAAGCTCCGGGAAACCGGAGTTTTTAGATTGAAGACTAACGTCATCATAGAAACTTTCCTCAGGTGAGTACGGACGTCAGCGAACTTCTACGAAGTTCCATGACTTAGTTTTGAACCTAAAGTTTCAAAACTCCCGAGTGCTAGAAACAAAAGTGTTTCTAGCACTTTTCTCACGGCGGAAAGTTTCAGTATATGTTTGAATCAAACATAATATATATCATTCTAATTTTTTTAGCATTACTTGTGTTAGCATATCGTAACAAATCCTACCAGTAAAAGAAAATTTTCCAAAATGGACTTTTTCTTCAGCAAAAAAAGCTCCGGTTTCCCGGGGCTTTTTGAATGATTAGTGTGAGACACGGCGACGTGCTCGCTTTTTGCGGTTTTCTTCGATGAAAAGTCGCTTTTCTTTTCTTCTGGCTCGATTACTTTTTTTCTTGAATGTATAAACTGCACCTGCGACAGCAAAGAACTGTACCAGCAACACCAGTAACAAAACCTTTACCAAATCCTTTAGCCATGTGAATTTCTCCTTTTCTGAACTTTAAATATTTATGTTATAATATATGGTAACGAAAAAACGTGAATTTTGCAAGGAAAAACGATGAAAACCAAGATAATTGTGATTGTGGGACCGACTGCTGTTGGAAAGACAGCTCTTGCGATCGATTTAGCACAAGCTCTCAATGGTGAGATTATCAGTGGCGATAGCCAGCAAGTCTATCGCAAGCTGGATATTGGAACAGCCAAGGCGACACTAGAAGAGCAAGCTGCAGCTCCCCATCATTTGATCGATGTGCGGGAGGTGACCGAGTCTTACTCGGCTTTTGATTTTGTAAGAGAAGCTAAGACTGCGATTGAGGATATCACAGCTCGAGGCAAGCTTCCTATCATTGCAGGTGGGACGGGTCTTTACATCCAAAGTCTGCTCGAAGGTTATCATCTAGGTGGTGAAGTTCCTCATGAAGAGATTCTGGCCTATCGTGCTCAATTGGACTTGCTGTCGGATGAAGACTTGTACCAAAGAGTGGCGGAGCAAGGACTTGTGATTCCTCAGCTCAATCGCCGTCGGGCCATGCGGGCTCTTGAAATTGCGCATTTTGGGCAGGACCTCGCAAACGAAGAGACCGATTTTGAACCCTATCTCATCTGTCTAGATGATGAACGGTCCTTGATCTATGATCGCATCAATCGCCGAGTAGATCGCATGCTAGAGGAGGGCTTGCTGGATGAAGCTCGGTGGCTCTATGATGACCATCCGGAAGTTCAGGCAGCTAAAGGCATCGGCTACAAGGAACTTTTTCCTTACTTTAAGGGAGAACAGAGCCTTGAGGAAGCCAGTGAGATCCTCAAGCGCAATACGCGTCGTTTTGCCAAACGGCAGCTGACCTGGTTTCGAAATCGAATGGAAGTTAAATTTTACGCCATTTCTGCCCCCCACTTCAAGGAGCAGGTTCTTGCAGATGTAAAGGAGTTTTTACAGCATGATTGAAACAGAAAAGAAACAAGAACGCATCCTTTTGGTTGGTGTGGAACTTCAAGGCATGGACAATTTTGACATGTCTATGGAGGAGTTGGCGAGCCTGGCTAAAACAGCCGGTGGAGATGTTCGGGGCTCCTACACACAAAAGCGGGAGAAATACGATACTAAGACCTTTGTCGGCTCAGGAAAACTAGAAGAAATTGCACAAATGGTCGAAGCAGATGAGATTACAACGGTAGTGGTCAATAACCGACTGACCCCCCCGTCAAAATGTCAACTTAGAAGAAATCCTAGGGGTTAAGGTCATTGACCGGATGCAGTTGATTTTAGATATCTTTGCCATGCGGGCTAGGAGTCATGAAGGTAAGTTGCAGGTGCACTTGGCCCAGCTCAAATACCTCTTGCCACGCCTTGTTGGTCAAGGGATCATGCTCAGCCGTCAGGCTGGGGGAATTGGTTCTCGTGGACCAGGGGAAAGTCAGTTGGAATTGAACCGCCGGAGCGTTCGCAATCAAATCACCGATATCGAGCGCCAGCTCAAGGTAGTTGAAAAGAACCGGGAAACCCTTCGTGAAAAACGCTTGGAATCACCTGTCTTTAAGATTGGTTTGATCGGCTATACCAATGCAGGAAAGTCGACCATTATGAATCAGCTGACCAGTAAGAGCCAGTATGAAGCCGATGAACTCTTTGCGACCTTGGACGCAACAACTAAGAGCATCCATCTAACAGGCAATCTGCAAGTGACGCTGACCGATACGGTTGGTTTTATCCAAGATCTACCAACAGAGTTGGTATCGAGCTTAAGTCGACCTTGGAAGAAAGTAAGAATGTAGACCTTCTGGTCCATGTCATCGATGCGTCTGATCCCAATCATGAAGAGCATGAAAAGACCGTGCTTTCGATCATGAAGGACCTGGATATGCTGGAGATCCCTCGCTTGACTCTTTACAACAAAGCAGATAAAGTAGCAGACTTTACACCAACCCAGACACCTTTTAGCTTGATTTCAGCGCGCTCTGAGACAGCTCGTGAAGATCTCCAGGCTTTGCTTCTAGAAAAACTGAGAGAACTCTTTGTTCCCTTTACCATTCGAGTTCCCTTTTCAAAATCTTATCGAACACATGATCTAGAAACAGTTGCGATCATTGACCAGCGCGAATTTGAAGAGGATGTCGAGGTTATTCAAGGTTATATCGCAGAGAAAAATAAGTGGAAGTTGGAAGAATTTTATGACGGATTACGTTGATTTAGCAATAAAATATGGAGGTTATACCAGCCTCGATCGGGTCTATCTGACCAATCTTTTAAGCACGATCCCTGAGGAATTGCGTCTCCGTGTGATTACGCCTCCCCCAAGTGTGATCAACGCCTATTTCGCAGAGCTCTACCAAAAGAAGAGTCCCAAGGAGGCCATGGATTATTTCTTGGACCTGAGTCGGGTATTTGACTTATTCACAGTTCAGCAAACCTTTGATGAACGAAAGCCCTTTATCCGCCTCAACTTATCTGGGAAGTCTTATGGCTTGGCTTACGTAAATGAAGAGCTAGCCTGTGTCTTTGCTGAACATCCAGCAGAGGATATCACTCCTGCCATTTTATTTGAAGTCGCAGAGATCTTTCCACATTGTTTGGTCTTTGAAAAAGATGGCAAGATCTGCTTGCAAGATGCTAGCCCAGAAGGGGTCACTAAAACAGAAGCCCTCTCAGCCCTAACTGACTTGATGACCTTGGAAGATGGACGCTTGAAACTGTCAGGATATAACCAAGAGGAACTCCTCGAGCTAGCGCAAGCCTACCCAGGCGACCTTTCTTTCCGTTCAGAGAACAGGACGGCCATGATTTATATAGATAGAAAGTAGACAATGGACATTCAATTTTTAGGAACAGGAGCTGGGCAACCCTCAAAAGCCCGAAATGTATCGAGCTTGGCGCTCAAATTGCTAGATGAGATCAATGAAGTCTGGCTCTTTGATTGTGGTGAAGCGACACAGAATCAAATTTTAGAAACGACCATTCGTCCACGAAAGGTTAGCAAGATCTTTATCACTCACTTACACGGAGACCATATTTTTGGTTTGCCAGGTTTCCTCTCTAGTCGGGCCTTTCAGGCCAATGAAGAGCAGACGGATCTGGATATCTATGGTCCAGTAGGCATCAAATCCTTTGTCATGACCAGTCTTCGCGTATCAGGCTCTCGCCTGCCTTACCGCATTCATTTTCATGAATTCGATGAACATTCTCTGGGTAAGATTTTAGAAACCGATAAATTTACGGTTTATGCGGAAGCTTTGGACCACACCATTTTCTGTGTGGGTTACCGGATCATGCAGAAGGACTTGGAAGGGACACTCGACGCAGACAAGCTCAAGGCAGCAGGGGTTCCATTGGACCGCTCTTTGGTCAGGTCAAAAATGGCCAAGATGTCACCCTGGAAGATGGGACTAAGATCATTGCAGCGGATTATATTTCAGCCCCTCGGCCTGGTAAGATTATCACGATCCTTGGAGATACCAGAAAGACTGATGCCAGCGTCCGCCTCGGGGTCAATGCGGATGTCTTGGTCCATGAGTCCACCTATGGCAAGGGTGATGAGAAGATTGCTCGTAAACACGGCCACTCGACCAATATGCAGGCGGCAGAAGTAGCGCGTGAAGCTGGAGCCAAGCGCCTTCTTCTCAACCACATCAGTGCTCGCTTCTTATCAAAAGACATCAGCCAATTGCGCAAGGATGCATCCAGCATTTTTGAAAATGTCTATGTCGTCAAAGATTTGGAAGAAGTGGAGATCTAAGATGCGAACCATTCTCATAACAGGAGCAAGTGGAGGCTTGGCACAGGAAATGGTCAAGCTCCTCCCTGAAGATCGGCTGATTCTCCTAGGCAGAAATCAAGAAAAACTGGAACAACTCTATGCCAGTCATCCTCAAGCTGAATGTATCGGGATCGATATCACTGATTCCTCAGCCGTCAAAGATTTGGTAGAAGAGCTTTATCAGCGCTACGGACAGATTGATATCTTGGTCAACAACGCTGGCTATGGGATTTTTGAGGCCTTTGATCGCATTTCTGACCAGCAGGTGCAGGAGATGTTTGAGGTCAATACCTTTGCCCTCATGCAGCTTTCACGCTTAATTGGTATGCACATGAAGGAAGCAGGCAAGGGGCACATCGTCAACATCGTCAGCATGGCGGGTCTCGTCGCAACTGCCAAATCCAGCCTTTATTCGGCGACTAAGTTTGCAGCCATCGGCTTCTCCAATGCCCTGCGGTTAGAACTCATGCCCTTTGGTGTCCATGTGACGACGGTCAATCCAGGCCCCATTCGGACCACTTTCTTTGACCAGGCAGACCCAGATGGAAGCTATGTCAAGGCTGTAGACCGTTATATTTTGGAACCAGACTTTGTGGCTAAGAAGATTGTGAAAAACTTTGGAAAACCAAAACGCGAGCTCAATTTGCCTTGGCTCTTGAACCTGACCCACAAGCTCTATACCCTTTTCCCACGCATCTCGGACAAGCTAGCCAGCAAGATGTTCAATTTCAAATAGGAGGAGATCGATGGCTGCAAATATTCAAGCTTATTTAGAAAACCTCCAGCAACCCTGGGGACAGATCTATTATGATATCCTTTTTGAACAATTGAAGGACATCAAGGGTAAGAGAGTGCTTGATTTTGGCAGTGGTTTTGGCCTTGTAGCTAACCACTTGGCGCAAGACAATGAAGTCCTTGCTGTGGAGCCTAATGAGGAAATGGTAGCCTTGCGGGCCCAGGACCATCCCTACCAGCAACTCGTTGGGAGTCTGGACCAGTTGGCAAGTCTTGAAGAGGCCAGTTTTGATGTCATCTTCTGCCACAATGTCTTGGAGTATGTAGAAGATCGCAAGGTGGTTCTCAAGGCATTCACCCGTCTCTTGAAACCAGGAGGCCTGATCTCTATCGTTAAGCACAATGAGGTTGGCCGCGTCCTGCAGACCGTCGTTTTTGAAAATGATACTCATAAGGCTCTCGATTTGCTAGCAGGCCACGATCTGGAAACCCACTCCATGGGCTTGGCTCAGGCCTATGATCTCTATCTAGCTGTTGAAGATCTAGCCCTCGAAGTTCAGGACTACCAAGGAATTCGAGTCTTTTATGCCTTACAGGACAATCGCTTCAAGGGCCAAGAAGGCTGGCGAGAGTCTATGCTCAAGATGGAGTTGGCGGTCTGTCAAGAGTCCCCTTACAGGGATATCGCCTTCTTCCAACACTATACCTTAAAAAGGAGTTAAGATGTTCCATTACAAACAAGAGAATCCAGCGATGGCAGACTTACTCGCATTGTACAGCTCAGTCGGCTGGACTAATTATACCAACAACCCAACCATGCTAGAAGAAGCTGTCAAAGCCAGTCTCTGGCAGTTGGCAGTCTATGATGAGAAAGAGCTCGTCGCCTACATTCGCTTGGTAGGAGATGGCCACTCTGTCCTTTTGGTACAGGACCTCTTAGTGCGACCAGATCACCAGCGCCAAGGCATCGGAAGGAAACTCTTAACAGAGGCTTTAGCGACCTTCCCTACTGTCTATCAACGTCTCCTCGTCACAGAACGTAGCGAGAAAAATCTAGCTTTTTACCAGTCTCTCGGCTTTGTCGAACTTTCAGAGCAAGCCTGTACAGGGATGATTTATATGAAATAAGAGAGTGGGACAGAAATCGGTAATTCGTTAGAATTCGATTTCGTCGTCCCACCTCCGCACAGTTGAGTAGGGCTGTAAAAGCTGATGAAATCAGCGTAGTAGAGCCCACTCAACCACTGCGTCTTGCTCGACAATCCAAACAATTGAGAGGCTAGGACTTTTGTCCCAGCCTTATCTATTTGACTGACAAAAGGGGGAATAGGGATAGAGCTAAGTAATACGATAGCAACTATTTTTAATATTTTGTATTTTCAAATATTCCAACTATTACCTGACCTTTTATTTCCCGCCATTTTTGGCTTTCATGATATAATAATCAGATAAGAAAAAGAGGAGACCAAAAGCTAGATGATCACTTCAAAATACGATTGGCAGTTAGCTTCGCCAAGTGCAGATGAGGCCTTTTTAGCTCTTGCCAAAAAAGCAGGCCTGGAAGCGTCCGTAGCAACCTTGCTGTATGAGCGTGGCATTCAGACCAAAGAGGATTTAGAAGACTTTTTAGAACCCAAGCTGGAGAAGCTACACGACCCTTATTTGCTCCATGATATGGACAAGGCAGTGGAGCGCATCCGACGGGCCATCGAAGATTATGAGCAGATCCTGATCTACGGAGACTATGACGCGGACGGGATGACCTCGGCCTCCATTATGAAGGAAACCTTGGAGCAGATGGGGGCAGAGGTGCAAGTCTACCTACCCAACCGCTTTACAGACGGCTATGGTCCCAATGAGAGTGTCTATAAATACTTTATCGAGCAGCAAGGCATTTCCCTGATTGTCACGGTGGACAATGGTGTAGCGGGCAATCAAGCCATTGCCATGGCCCAAGCGATGGGGGTTGATGTCATCGTGACCGACCACCACTCTATGCCAGAGGTTTTATCGGATGCATATGCGATCATTCATCCGGAGCATCCAGATGCGGATTATCCCTTCCATTATCTAGCAGGATGTGGTGTGGCCTTTAAGTTGGCCTGCGCCCTCTTAGAGGAAGTGCCGGTTGATCTCTTAGACCTGGTAGCAATTGGGACCATTGCTGACATGGTCAGCCTGACAGATGAGAATCGGATCTTGGTCAAATACGGTCTGGGTGTTCTCCAACATACCCAGCGCATGGGCTTGCAGGAGCTCTTGGAGATTGCGGGGATTCGTCCGGAGGATGTCAATGAAGAAACGGTTGGTTTTCAGATTGCTCCTCGTCTCAATGCCCTTGGCCGCCTTGATGATCCCAATCCGGCCATTGAACTCCTAACAGGATTTGACGATGAAGAGGCGCACGAGATTGCCCTTATGATTCATCAGAAGAATGAAGAACGAAAAGAGATTGTCCAAGCCATCTATGACGAAGCTAAAACCATGGTCGATCCGAGCTTATCCGCCCAAGTCTTGGCCAAAGAAGGCTGGAATCCAGGGGCCCTTGGCATTGTAGCCGGCCGTCTATTAGAAGAGCTTCATCAGCCGGTCGTTGTTTTAAGCATCGAAGATGGGAGGGCTAAAGGGAGCGCTCGGAGTCCTGAGTCGGTCAATATCTTTGAAGCCCTCGATCCTCACCGGTCGCTCTTTGTCGCCTTTGGCGGACATGCCGGTGCAGCAGGAATGACGCTAGAGGTGGATCAACTCCCTGCCTTGTCTCAGGCCCTTACGGATTACATTGCAGAACAAGAAATTGATCTCAGCAGCAAGTCTAGCTTAGCCATCGACGAGGAACTGCATCTAACAGAACTAACGCTTGAAACCTTGAAAAGCTTTGATCGCTTGAGTCCTTTTGGCATGGACAATAAAAAGCCCGTCTTTTTGGTCCGTAACTTCAAGGTAGAAGGGGCGCGCTCAATGGGAGCCGGCAATACCCACTTGAAACTCAAAGTTTCTCAAGAAGATGCGACCTTTGAGGTGGTTGCCTTTGGCTTGGGAAGCTTAGAGTCAGAGTTCGCACAAGCGCAAGACCTAGAGCTAGCCGTGCAGTTGTCGGTCAACCAATGGAATGGTCAAACGACTCTCCAGCTCATGTTGGTTGATGCGCGTGTGGATGGCGTGCAGCTCTTTAATGTCCGCTCCAAAAATGCTAGCCTCCCCGCAAGTGTTCCCGTTCTTGATTTTACTAAAGAACTGCCAGATCTGACAGGGGCATCCGCTGTTGTAGTTGGAAATATCCCTGAGGATTTAGAGCAACTACGGCAAATCTTCCAAGAGCATGATTTCCAGGCTGTCTATTTCAAAAATGAGATCGCCAAAGCCTACTATCTGACAGGATACGGTAGCAGGGACCAGTATGCCAAGCTCTATAAGACCATCTATCAGTACCCAGAGTTTGATGTCCGCTACAAACTCAAAGACCTAGCAGCCTATCTCAAGATCCAGCAGATCCTCTTGGTCAAAATGATTCAGATCTTCCAAGAGCTGGGCTTTGTGACCATTGAAAATGGCATCATGAAGGTCAATAAAGAAGCAGAAAAACGAGAAATCGCAGAAAGCAGCATCTACCAAAACCTCAAACAAACCGTTAAAGAACAGGAGTTGATGGCCCTTGGAACTGTTCGTGAAATCTACGACTACCTGACAGGTCAGGCCTCATGAAAAGATATCTAAAATATTTTCTCTGGCTCAGCCCCGTGTTGATTATAGCTCTTTATTGTTTGGGAATCTACCTGAGCCTAAAAAATCCCATGGAGGAGATTGTTTACTCTGAAAATGGTGGATGGATACGCTATGTAATGTTTAAGCCCTTTACAGAAACGATAGGAAATGATGGTATCTGGAAAGAAGATGAGGGATTTCAAATCTACCCTATTCAGATAAAATCGTTAGTGGTCAGGAAGACCTATCCGTCATGATGTTTCGAGACAGTTCTGAATGGGTTTACTGGTATGAATACCATCTAAACGAAAATGCATACGTTCGTATGTCTTTCAAATACGATTCTGCAAATAAGGTGTTCCTCCAAAGGGATGTCTATCTTTATGCAGATGATCAAGAAGTAGAGGGTAGTGATTTTCTACAGAAACTTTCTGCCTACGACAAAGACCGTGCTTGGTTGAAAAAGCAAAGTAAGAAGGTCGCTGAGCAATACATTCTTGACACCTGGTTTAAGAATGGAAGTTCACGTTATTCCATGAAAAACTTGGGCAATACGAAAATCCAGTACAATGAATTGTTAGAAGAGAAGTAAGAGATTTTTTTCGAACCCAATCCCACATCTTTTTTGAATGTGGGATTTTTGCTTTTGACGCGGAGACTTAGGCAAATGATTTGGCAAAAAATGATGCAAGTTAGTGGAATTCATGATATAATGGAATGTAAAAAATTTTTTATGAAAGAAAGTTAACCATGAATTTAAAAGATTACATTGCAAGCATTGAAAACTATCCACAAGAAGGAATTACCTTCCGTGATATCAGCCCTTTGATGGCAGATGGCGATGCTTATAGTTATGCGATTCGTGAAATCGTTCAATACGCGACGGATAAGAAGATCGATATGATCGTTGGTCCTGAAGCGCGTGGCTTCATCGTTGGATGTCCGGTCGCTTTTGAGTTGGGAATTGGATTTGCGCCTGTTCGTAAGCCTGGTAAATTGCCACGTGAAGTCATCTCTGCTGACTACGAAAAAGAGTACGGTGTTGATACCCTCTGCATGCACGCAGATGCCATCAAACCAGGTCAACGTGTCCTCATCGTTGATGACCTCTTGGCGACTGGTGGTACGGTGAAAGCAACCATCGAAATGATCGAAAAACTCGGTGGGGTCGTTGCAGGGTGTGCCTTCTTGATCGAGTTGGATGATTTGAAAGGTCGCGAAGCGATCGGCGATTACGACTACAAAGTCTTGATGCATTACTAATATAGTCTAATGCTATAACTAGCTACAGAAAAACCATAATTGAAAACTATAAGCTCCTATCATATAATGTAAGTTAAGAACTTGTAAGATGGGAGCTTTTTATGCCAATTACTCTAGATAAAAAATTACCAGCAGTCGATATCCTTCGTTCAGAAAATATTTTTGTCATGGATGATGTTCGGGCGACTCACCAGGATATTCGGCCGATGAATGTTCTCATTCTTAATCTGATGCCGACCAAGGTTGCGACAGAAACACAGCTCTTAAGGCTCCTTGCCAACACGCCCTTGCAGATCAATGTTGATTTCCTCTACATGGCTAGCCATGAATCCAAGAATACAGCGGCAGAGCATTTGGAGAGTTTCTATAAGACATTTGAGGATATCAAGGATAATTACTATGATGGCTTGATTGTGACAGGGGCTCCTGTCGAAAAAATGAACTTTGAGGAAGTAGACTACTGGGAAGAATTGACCCAGGTCTTTGAATGGTCTAAGCGGCATGTCTTTTCTACCTTGCACCTTTGTTGGGGAGCCCAGGCTGGTCTATACCACCGTTACGGGATTCAAAAAAAGTAGAGCTCTGTGACAAGCTATCGGGTATCTATGATCAAGCAGTGGTGCGTCCCTGATAGTCTGCTCATGAGAGGCTTTGACGATCGCTTCCTTGCCCCTCATTCTCGTTATACAGATATTCCTTTGAAGGAAGTCCTTGAAAAGAGCAATCTTCAAGTGATCGCTCAAGGAAATGAAGTTGGGCTTTCCATCATTGCCAGTCCAGATATGCGTGAGGTCTATAGCTTTTGGCCATCTGGAGTATGATCGCGACACGCTGGCAAAAGAATACCACCGAGATGTCAAGGCAGGGCTTGGATCCAGACGTTCCCTAAGAATTATTTTGATGGGGATGACGCTAATACAGAGCCTCGCATTCGTTGGAATCTAGCTGCGACGACCTTCTTTAGTAATTGGATCAACTATGCGGTTTATCAAGAAACACCTTACCGCTTGGAAGAATTGGAAAAAGATATTTCATTTTATGGTTACCTATAAAGGGGAATTATGACATATTCACAAGCATTTAAGTATGGCAACTTGGTTCTTCCAAGTGCCTTGCTTTTTCATTATCATGAGTTGTTTGATCAAGCAGATGACTACTTGGTTTGGCAGTTTTTCTTCCTTCAAAATACGACTGGCCAAGAGGCTTTGACACCTAATCAGATTGCTAGTCATCTAGGAAAAACGGTGACAGAGGTCAATCGGATTATGTCCAATTTGACTACCAAGGGACTCCTTCAATACCGGACCATTGAGCTCAATGGCGAGATTGAAGCTATTTTTGATGCGACCATTGCTCTGGAGTGCTTGGATGAGATTATAGAAGCCCAGACACAAGGGAAGGCACAGAGCGCGCCTGCTAAGGGAAATGTCATTAAGGACTTGGTGGAAACCTTCCAACAAGAACTGGGACGACTCTTGACGCCTTTTGAGATTGAAGACCTGACCAAGACTGTGCGCGAGGATCAGACAGATCCAGATGTGATCAAGGCAGCATTACGAGAAGCTGTCTTTAACGGCAAGCCTCACTGGAAATATATACAAGCCATTTTGCGAAACTGGCGCAGTGAAGGCATCAACAGCCTGGCCCAAGTAGAGGCGAAACTGCAAGAGCGTGAACAGGCGAATCCACGCAATGTGACAGTTTCAGATGATTTCTTGAAGGCCATGGATTTGTGGAAGGATTAAGAGGAGACGATTGATCAATTGAAATGGGGAGATAAAAACAGACGCAGACGATTTAGATGGCTCTATCCGACTATGTTAGTGGTCGGATTGTTTTTATTGTTTGGCATGATCAGCTTTTACTACGTACGGACCAACCTATTAACTTCGGGCCTGTACCCAGTAGAAGAGACTCTACTAGAGGCTGGCTATACCAAAACGAAGACAGGATTTCGTAAAAAAGATGCCAATGTAATCATTGACATCCAGTGGAACGCAAAAACAAAGGTATTTGATAAAAATCATTATCGCTTTAAAGCCCATCAAGAGACAACTTTCTGGAAGAAAACCTATGTGGATAAGGAAACACTTGAACGTTTGACCAATGGCCAGCTGTCTAACCAATATGGTTTCGTGCAGTACACCAAGGTTAATAAGAAAGATTGGCTAAGGGTTTCTCCAAGACTAATAGCCCACGCTGGAGGGACGGTCCGGGAGAAGGAGTACAATACGAAGTATACCAATTCCTTAGAGGCTTACGGCAAAATTACAATCTCGGCCATCGCTTGTTTGAAATGGATTTTAATTTGACTAGTGACAAGAAATTAGCTGCAGTTCATGATTGGCACCATTTTGGAAACAAAGATGATGTCGCACCTTCTTCTAAGGAATGGAAGAAATTTCAGGGTTATGGTTCCCCAGAAACACCAAGTCGCTTTACGACCATGTTAATAGGGGATGTGTTTGATCAAATGATAATTAATCGAGATATGGTGTTGGTGACAGATACCAAATCGATGGAAATCTCTAAGGAAGATAGGATTACACAATTTAAAGAACTTGTTTCAGAAGCAAACAAGCGAGACAAAGAACTATTGGATCGTGTGATTCCACAAATTTATCATCAAGAGATGTTCGGAGAAATCGAATCTATTTATCCTTTCAAGCACGTGATCTATACGCTCTACGCCTCACCAGATAGTGGAGAAGAAGTGCTGGATTTTATCGCCAAGCACAAGGAAATCGAGGCGGTGACCGTCCCTATCGATGATTCTCGCTTAACTCCTAAGTTTATCGAACAGGTACATAAACTTGGAAAACGGGTCTATGTTCATACCATTCAAACCTATGAGAGCCTAACTAAGTATGCTGCGATCAATGTTGATGGCTTTTACACTGGCTTATTGACTCCACAGGATATGGCCGTGTATGAATCCGTATCAAAATAGAAAAAGACTAGAACTTTATAAAAGTGCTAGTTTTTGCATTTATAGATAGTCTGCGTAGGCTTTTTTTAGTCTTCTAAGGAGTTCTTGTTTTTCCTCGTCACTGGCAAAGGAAGCCTGGATGGCATCGACATTGTGCTGGTAAAAGTCAGTTTCCTTGGTTTGGAAATGCTGATGGTAGAGGGCGTATTCCTTGGTGAGGTCGGTATCAGATACAGTCCGGTTATCGGTATTGATACTGATCCGAGCACCAGCTGCCTTCATCTTCAGATAAGGGAAATCTTCTAAAGTCGGTGCTGCTTTTGTCTGTAAGTTACTGGTTAAGCAGAGTTCACCGGTGACTTCATTTTCAACAAAAGACTGGAGTAGGGCTGGTTCATGAGATAGAGCCGTCACATGGCCATTGCGTTTGATGCCAAAAGCAATCGATTGGGCTACAAAGTGTGGGCAATGACACTCACCTGCGTGAAGCGTCATCGGCCGATGGTAACTTTTGACTTGCTCGATTAAAGGTCGAATATCTTCTGGAGAGTAGTTGTGCTCATCCCCAGCAAAGTCAAACCCGACAAATTCCTGATCCCTGACTTGGTTGGCTTCGGCAAGGATACGAGATGTGAGTTCTTGATCTGATTGGCGCATGCCACAGACCAAGGCTTTTGCAACAATGCCAAATTCCTCCTGGGCTTGGCGTAGACCATCGCAGACAGCATCGATAGTTTCTGGGACGGTGAGTCCTTGGTCCATGGACAATTCTGGGGCAAAACGGACCTCGATGTAGACGACATTTTCAAGAGCAGCTTGCTTGGCCACATCGTAAGCAGCAAGCGTCAAGGCTTCCTTGGTCTGAAGAAGAGGTCGAATGTAGTCAAAGGCCTCCAAATAGTCCAAAAGATTCTCACAGTGTGCAGGCGCAGTGACATGGTGCTTGAGCTCCTCATCACTAGCAGGTAGGTCAATATTGGCCATGGCTGCCAGCTGGCGAATGATTGGAAGCGACAAGGAACCGTCTAAGTGACAGTGAAGTTCTGTCTTTGCCAAACTATGAAAATCGATCGTGGACATGGTTTTCTCCTTAAAATTGTATTTTTTCTATACTATCATTTTGACAAAAAAAGTCAAGTAGCCTTCACGTAGCAGATCTTTGAAAGGAAGCCCGAGATTTGATATGCTAGGAGTAGCGAAATAAAGGAGAAGAATGATGTCAGACTATCAATTACCAGAAGTATGGGAAGCACCGAGCCAAATGGGAGGAGCCTGGGGTGGCTTGAACCAACCAACAGCAGGTGCCCGCTTTGAACAAACCCTTCCAAAAGGCGATCAACCTTTCCAACTCTATACCCTTCCAACACCCAATGGGATCAAGGCCACTATTATGCTAGAGGAACTGAAAGAGCTGGGAGTGGATGCAGGTTATGACGCTTATCGGATCAAGATTGGTGAGGGAGATCAGTTTGGTAGTGACTTTGTAGCCATCAACCCAAACTCGAAAATTCCAGCCATGTTGGATCAATCGGGCGATCAAGCCATTCGTGTCTTTGAATCGGCCAATATCCTCCTGTATCTAGCGGAGAAATTTGGCAAATTAATCCCGACTGATCTGGCTAAACGGACAGAGGTGCTCAACTGGCTCTTCTGGCAGACGGGTGCAGCACCATTTTTAGGAGGGGGCTTTGGTCATTTCTTCCACTATGCACCTGAGAAAATCGAGTATGCCATCAACCGCTTTGCCATGGAAGCCAAACGTCAATTGGACCTACTGGACAAGGAACTGGCCACTAAACCTTATATCGCAGGGGTTGACTACACCATTGCAGATATTGCCATCTGGTCTTGGTATGGTCGTCTAGCCCAAGACAAGGTCTGGGACCGAGCAGGAATTTTCCTAGATGTGAAGGAATATAAGCATCTGCAGGCTTGGACAGAGAAAATTGCCAATCGTCCCGCTGTGAAACGTGGCTTGGAAGTGGAATATAAGGAAATTGACTAAAGTCTAAGCATAGATAATTCAATTGTATTGAGATTTTCTTTAGGTGAGTTCGGACGTCAGCGAACTTCGTAGAAGTTCCATGACTAAATCAAGATACAAAGGGCGTCTGCGGATAAAGTCAAAATAGGAAGTTTGACGAAGAATTTCTGGATTCTAGGAAAACTTATCTTTTTGACACGATCCGCAGCCCGTGTTCAATTCGTTTTGAACCCCTTCGCTTTTCAATTTTTAGGCTCAGGCTAAAACAGTTCCCCCGAACTGTTTTACTTTCAAAACTCCCGAGTGCATGAAACAAAAAGTTTCATGCACTTTTCTCACTGCAGAAAACTCAATACGTATTTTTTGGGCTCCAAAAATAAGAGATTTCTCGACTTATATAGCTAGCTAGAACAATTTAGCAACAATTTGATAAGGCGCCGTCGCGCCTTTTTTTAATGGTGCAAACATGGTATACTAAAGGGTGGAATAAAAGTTTAGAAAGTAGCACATGGAATTTACAAAATTATCAAATCGCTTGGACTTGGTGGCTAGCTTCGTCCCAGCTGGAGCGCGTCTGTTGGACGTGGGGAGTGACCATGCTTATCTCCCAATCGCCCTCTTACAAGAAGGCAAGATTGAGGCTGCCATTGCAGGGGAAGTGGTAGAAGGGCCCTATCAGTCTGCCCTTCAAAATGTTGCGGATAATGGCTTAGAAGACAAGATTGAGGTCCGTCTGGCTAATGGATTGGCTGCCTTTGAACCAACAGACGGTATTTCCTGTATCACCATTGCTGGTATGGGAGGACGCTTGATTGCAGATATTCTAGCGGCAGGTCTTGAGAAATTAGCTGGTGTCTCTCGCTTGGTCCTGCAACCCAATAATCGAGAGGATGAACTGCGGGCTTGGTTAGTCGACCATGATTTCCGCATTGTCGATGAAGCGATCTTGGAAGAAAATGAGAAGTTCTATGAGATCCTTGTGGTGGAAAAGGGTTCTCAAGAGTTGACAGCCAAGGAACTGCGTTTTGGTCCCTATTTGATGCGGAAACAAGCCCCAGCCTTTGTCCAAAAGTGGTCCAAGGAAGTGGAGAAATTAGCCTTTGCCTTGGAGCAGGTCCCAGTTGAGAATCAATCTGCCAGAGCATCGTTAGAAGAGCGCATCACTCATATCAAGGAGGTTCTACATGTTAGCTAGTGAAGTCATCAAACGCTATGAAGCCTACTGTCCTCAGGAACTTTCCATGGAGGGAGATGTCCGTGGGCTACAGGTCGGCACGCTACAAAAAGACATCCACAAGGTCATGGTGGCCTTAGATATCCGCGAGCAGACGGTGGCTGAAGCTATCGCCCATGGGGTAGACTTGATCATCGTCAAGCACGCACCGATTTTCCGTCCCATCAAGGATTTGGTAGCCGATCGGGCTCAAAATCAGATCTATATCGATTTGATCAAGCATGATATCGCTGTCTACGTCAGCCATACCAATATTGACATTGTCCCAGATGGGCTCAACGATTGGTTTTGCCAGCTCTTGGAAATTGAAGATACAGAGCCCCTCAGTATGACAGGGGAAGGGCTCGGAATCGGCCGCATCGGTCGGGTATCCGCTCAAACCTTTGGCCAGTTGGCTGACAAGGTCAAAGAAATCTTTGGCTTAGATGCTTTGCGCTTGGTTCATTATGACCAGGCGGATTTGGATCGGGTCATTGAGCGCGTCGCCATCTGTGGAGGAAGTGGCCAGTCCTTTTACAAGGATGCTCTCGCCAAGGGGGCTGAGGTCTATATCACAGGAGATATTTACTACCACACGGCTCAGGACATGTTGAGCGATGGGCTCTTGGCCTTGGATCCAGGACACCATATCGAGGTTCTTTTTGTGTCGAAACTAGTAGAAAAGCTTAACCAGTGGAAGGCTGAGGAAGCGTGGGAGATTGAAGTGATTGGCAGTCAAGCCAGCACCAATCCTTTTTACCATATCTAAGGGGTCATGATGAAAGTTGCCATTATTGGTGCAGGGATCGTGGGATCCACTGCAGCCTATTATTTATCCAAAGAAGCACAAGTGGATGTGACCGTCTATGACCATGGAGTCGGCCAAGCAACCAAGGCAGCGGCAGGCATTATTAGCCCTTGGTTTTCTAAACGGCGGAATAAGGCTTGGTATCGTCTCGCTCGTCTAGGGGCTGATTTTTACCAAGAATTGGTAGAAGACCTGGCTAAGGACGGAATTAAAACAGATTTTTACCAGCAGACCGGCGTCTATCTCTTCAAGAAAAATGAGGAAAAATTAGACGAACTCTATCAGTTGGCGCTGAGCCGTCGGGAGGAATCTCCCTTGATTGGAGACTTGGCGATCTTAACTAAAGAAGAAGTGGTCAAGCAATTCCCAGGTCTGCAAGGTTTTGAGAAGCTGCTCTATGCCTCAGGTGGAGCCCATGTAGAAGGAGCTCTTCTGACAGAAACCCTTCTTCAGGCAAGTGAGGCAAGAGTGATCAAGGAAGAGGTTACTCTCTCAGTCACAGATGATGGCTATCAGATTGCAGGAGAATGCTATGACCAAGTCATCCTGGCAACAGGAGCCTGGTTGGGGCAAATCCTCGAGTCGCTTGGCTACCAAGTTGATGTCCGTCCGCAAAAGGGGCAACTGCGGGATTATCAGCTAGATGTAGATACTGATGATTATCCGGTGGTCATGCCTGAAGGAGAGCTGGATATCATTCCCTTTCAGCAGGGCAAAATCAGTATGGGAGCTACCCATGAAAATGAGATGGGCTTTGACCTGACAGTGGATCAAGTTCTGCTCAATCAGATGGAAACAGAAGCCCTGTCTTACTATCCAGAACTCGCTCAAGCCGAAGTTATCGGGGAGCGCGTGGGAACCCGTGCCTACACCAGTGACTTTTCACCATTTTGGGGAGCTGTTCCTGATCAAGCAGGCCTCTATGTCGCTAGTGGACTTGGTTCGTCTGGCCTCACAACAGGTCCCCTCATTGGGTGGCACCTAGCCCAACTCGTGGTAGGAGGAAACCTGCGCTTAGATCCGGCAGATTATCCAGTTGAACAATATATGAAGAAGTAGGCTGGGACAAAAGTCCTAGCCTCTCAATTTTCTTTGGATTGTCGAGCAAGACGCAGTGGTTGAGTGGGCTCTACTACGCTGAATTCATCAGCTTTTACAGCCCTGCTCAACTGTGCGGAGGTGGGACGACGAAATCGAATTCTAACGAATTACCGATTTCTGTCCCACTCTCTTTTTTCGAAAGATCTTCCTTAATTGGGCTAAAAATAGTAGAATAGAACAATTGAATCATCAAGAAAATGGGAGTTATTATGAATTGGTTTCAATCGCAATCCGTGGTCTTGCAGGCCTTTCTCGCAGGATTGTTTACATGGGGCTGTACCATTGTCGGGTCAGCCATCGTCTTTTTCTTCAAGCATATTAGTCGCAAATTACTGGACATCATGATGGGATTTGCGGCGGGGGTTATGATCGTGGCTTCTTTTTGGTCGCTCTTACAACCCTCGATTGAGTATGCGGAAACCTCTTATGGGAGCCTGGCTTGGTTGCCAGCGGCGATCGGTTTTTTAGCTGGAGGTTTTTTCCTTCGCTTGATTGACGCCATCGTCCCTCACCTTCATATGACGAAGGAGATTGAAGAGGCTGAGAGTATCCATACGCCACGGGAGAAGAAGTTGTCTAAAACAACCCTACTCTTTCTCGCCATTACCATCCACAATTTCCCAGAAGGCTTAGCAGTCGGAGTGGCCTTTGGAGCCCTGGCGAGTAATCCTAGTCCAGAAGCCTTTATCGTGGCGATTGGCTTGGCCATCGGGATTGGTTTGCAAAATATCCCAGAAGGGCCAGCTCTTTCCATTCCAATCCGGACAGATGGAAAATCTCGTCTCAATGCTTTTTATTGGGGATCTATGTCCGCTATCGTCGAGCCCATCGGAGCCCTTCTAGGAGCAGTAGCGGTTTTGTCCATGACGGCTATCTTGCCTTACGCCCTCTCTTTTGCGGCTGGTGCGATGATCTTCGTGGTAGTTGAAGAGTTGATCCCAGACTCCCAGACCAATGGTAATACAGACGTAGCGACCCTGGGCCTCATGGTTGGCTTTGTCATTATGATGATCCTAGACGTCGCTTTGGGATAAAGAACATCACCTTGTAACATAGATGCAAGGTGACTTTTTTATATAAACATGATAAAATAAGAGTAATGACTACGTAGAAAGGCCTAACATTATGAAAGGTATTATTTTAGCAGGGGGCTCAGGAACTCGCTTGTATCCATTGACACGTGCGGCTTCTAAACAGTTGATGCCCATTTATGACAAACCAATGATCTACTATCCGCTGTCAACCCTTATGTTGGCAGGGATCAAAGAAATCCTGATCATCTCGACTCCTCAAGATCTTCCTCGTTTTGAAGAGCTTCTTGGAGATGGCTCTGAGCTAGGAATTTCTCTCTCTTTATGCAGAGCAACCAAGTCCAGATGGTTTGGCGCAAGCCTTCATCATTGGAGAAGACTTTATCGGTGACGATCATGTTGCCCTCATCCTTGGGGACAATATCTTCCACGGAAATGGCTTAACCAAGATGTTGCAACGGGCAGAAGCGAAAGAAAAAGGAGCGACTGTCTTTGGTTACCAAGTCAAAGATCCAGAACGCTTTGGTGTGGTAGAGTTTGACGCGGATATGAATGCTATCTCTATCGAGGAAAAACCAGAACATCCAAAATCGAACTTTGCAGTGACAGGACTTTACTTCTATGACAATGATGTGGTAGAAATTGCCAAAAACATCAAACCAAGCCCTCGTGGAGAGCTTGAAATCACCGATGTCAACAAGGCCTATTTGGAGCGTGGAGATCTCTCTGTTGAGCTCATGGGCCGTGGCTTTGCTTGGTTGGATACGGGGACTCACGAAAGTCTCTTGCAAGCATCTCAATATATCGAAACTGTTCAACGCTTGCAAAATGTCCAAGTGGCTAACCTTGAGGAAATTGCCTATCGCATGGGTTATATCAACAAAGAACAAGTCCATGAATTAGCGCAATCACTGAAGAAAAACGAATACGGACAATACTTGCTCCGTTTGATTGGAGAAGCTTAATGACAGAACAATTTTTCGAAAAAGAATTAGCAGCCCGCAAAATTGAAGCTATCCCAGGCTTGATGGAGTTTGATATTCCAGTGCGTGGGGATAACCGTGGTTGGTTCAAGGAAAACTTCCAAAAAGAGAAGATGCTTCCTCTTGGTTTTCCAGAAAGCTTCTTTGCGGAAGGCAAGTTGCAAAATAACATTTCATTCTCTCGTAAGAATGTCTGCGTGGCTTGCATGCAGAACCTTGGGACAAGTACATCTCTGTAGCAGATGAAGGAAAGGTTCTCGGTACTTGGGTAGACCTTCGTGAAGGTGAGACCTTTGGGAACACCTACCAAACTGTGATTGATGCTTCTAAAGGAATCTTTGTCCCTCGTGGCGTTGCCAATGGATTCCAAGTTTTGACGGATAAAGTGGCTTATACCTACTTAGTCAATGACTACTGGGCACTGGAACTCAAACCAAAATATGCTTTTGTCAACTATGCAGATCCAAGCCTAGATATCCAATGGGAAAACTTGGAAGAAGCAGAAGTCTCAGAAGCAGACAAGAATCACCCACTGCTCAAAGACGTTAAACCACTAAGAGCAGAAGATTTGTAAGAATGAAGCTCTTAAAACAATCAAGAACATCATTATATAGTTTTTAGCTTTGCTATAAACGAGCGAAGCGAGCTATATGCTTAGCTTTCCGCCGTGAGAAAAGCACCTGAACCATTGTGTTTCAGGTGCTCGGAAGTTTTGAGACACTAGGCTCAAAACTAATTGAACACGGGCTACGGATTATGTCAAAAAGATAAGTTTTCCTAGAATCGAAAGATTCTGCGTAAAACTTCCTATTTTGACTTTATCCGCAGACGCCCTTTGTATCTTAATTTAGTCATGGAACTTCCTGGATTGCTGAAATCATCCACTGGATAATTTCACCTAACGTCCGTACTCACCTAAGGAAAGCTAAAAAAAGATTGACTTAAGGAACGATTAAGAAAAAAAAAATATTTGGAGAAAAAATGTCAGAATATAAACATATCATCGTAACTGGTGGAGCTGGTTTCATCGGTTCAAACTTCGTACACTATGTCTACAACAACCATCCAGACGTGCATGTGACTGTCTTGGACAAACTTACTTATGCTGGAAACCGTGCCAATATCGAAGAAATCCTTGGTGATCGTGTTGAGTTGGTGGTGGGAGACATCGCTGATGCTGAATTAGTTGACAAATTGGCTGCCAAGGCTGATGCTATTGTTCACTATGCGGCTGAAAGCCACAATGACAACTCCCTCAAAGACCCATCTCCATTTATCTACACAAACTTTGTTGGAACTTATACACTCTTGGAAGCTGCTCGTAAATACGACATTCGTTTCCACCACGTGTCAACAGACGAAGTGTATGGAGACCTTCCATTGCGCGAAGATCTTCCTGGACATGGGGAAGGTCCTGGTGAAAAATTCACTGCTGAAACCAAATACAACCCATCATCACCTTATTCATCAACCAAGGCTGCTTCAGACTTGATTGTGAAAGCTTGGGTACGTTCATTTGGTGTTAAGGCAACGATTTCAAACTGTTCAAACAACTACGGGCCATACCAACACATCGAAAAATTCATCCCACGTCAAATCACCAATATCTTGTCTGGCATCAAGCCAAAACTTTATGGTGAAGGGAAGAACGTCCGTGACTGGATCCACACCAACGACCACTCAACTGGTGTTTGGGCTATCCTCACTAAAGGCCGTATCGGTGAAACTTACCTGATCGGTGCCGATGGTGAAAAGAACAACAAAGAAGTGCTTGAGCTCATCCTTGAAAAAATGGGTCAACCAAAAGACGCCTACGACCGTGTAACAGACCGTGCTGGTCACGATTTGCGTTACGCCATCGATTCAACAAAATTGCGTGAAGAATTAGGTTGGGAACCACAATTCACAAACTTCGAAGCAGGTTTGGAAGATACCATCAAGTGGTACACAGACCACCAAGACTGGTGGAAAGCTGAAAAAGAAGCTGTAGAAGCCAACTACGCGAAAACACAAAAAGTTTTGAAATAATGAAGAAGGTCCAAGTGGAAAATCGCTTGGACTTTTTCAGATATTTTTCTGAAAATAAAAAATTAACCATGGATTTGTGGTATAATATGGTTAGTTTTTATAATGAATCAATAAGGGGGATATGATGAATCAAAACGATTGGGTTGAATACTTTGAAGCGGTCAATGGTCGCAAGCCAAGTATGCAAGAATTTCAAGAAGCGCGTGAAAAAGGGGAGTTTGTCGTAGAGCGAAAAGAAGCGCCGACTCCAACAACTGAGGCACCAGCTCCAGCAACTGAAGCGCAGGCTCCTGCTCAGGAAGCACCTGTTGCACCTAGCGCACCTCTTTCACAAGAGCAGACAGCTGTTGTCCAACCGCAGCCATCGGCGAAAACCTTGCAACCTGTTCCAAGACCGAAAAGATCACGCTTCAGTTTTCAATAAACAACCCACAGATTGGGGGTGCAGTTTGCAGGACTTGTCGCAGTGATTGCTCTTTGCTTGGTTCTTTTTTTCTTTTTCAGGTGGACCAAGTCTAGATGGGCGTTTGGTTGAGAGATACGGATTCAAGTCCGGTCACTTATGAACTAAGTGGAAAGAAACAAAAGAGTCAATGGTGATGAGACCATCAAAAAAAGGTTCTCAAGGGCAATGAAGCGAAAAAAAGAATTTAATACAGCACTTTTCTTTTGTTGAATGCAACGGACTTGCATTCACTTGCGGATGTCGATAAGAAATTTAACCTGAAGACGACAGAAATAGTTGTTATTAAGTCTGGTGGGAACACACGCTATAACTTGCTCCAAAAAGACGGAAGCAATATTATTTTAAGAAATGATTTATTCGACTTGAAAACTTATAAATCATACAAAGGAAACTTTGAAGATAATTTGGTCTATCATAAGGTTGAAACACCAAAGGCCATGATTGGAAAATGGAAGAATGTGACAGAAGGAGATAATACAACTGTTCAGATTTCAGATCACGGAATTATTAGTGATAAGTATTACGATAGCAAGGCTTACGCATTCTATTCTCTAGCTGATTCAGAAAAGTATGATGGAGACACGACTTCTAAAGAAGAGATCGAACACACATTTGAAGTAATTCAAGAAGCGGTGAAATCACAAGGCTATCAAGTGAAGAGCGCTAAGGAAGTCTATATACAAGCTAATTCAAATTATTGTTTCGTACCTGTCAACGGTGGAAAGAATATACTCGTCTTACATGGTGGGAATGAATTTGCTGCAAAATTAGAAAAAGTGAAATAATGAAAGGACCGTAAGGTCCTTTTAGAACGTAGACAAACCCTACCAGCAATAGAAACATTGCCATTTTGTAGGTTGGATACCATATAATGAAAGCTCTTAGGAATGCTGGTGTAGCGCTATTCTTAAGAGTTTTTACTTTCTCTATTTTTAAAAAAGACTGAAGAAAATTGTCCAAAATGGACTTTTTCTTCAGTCTGAAAGGACTGCAAGGTCCTTTTTATTTGAGAAAGAAAAGTTTCCCAAGTAAGATTCTAAGGAGAGATATGGTTAGGATTCTTTTTTGAGTTGTTGGTTTCGATATTGTCTAGGAGTCAAGTGAAAATGCTGTTTGAATTGTCGATTGAAGTTTGAGAGGTTAGTAAAGCCGACCTGGCTTGCTATTTCTTGAACACTTTGATTGGTTTGAACGAGCTTTTCACAAGCCTTCTCTAAACGCATTCGTATCAGATAATCCATACAGCTTGTCCCAGTGTGTTGTTTGAATATATTCATAAAGTGATTTTTGCTATATCCAAATGTTGTAGCAAGATGATCAATTTGAATGGGCTCTGCATAGTGTTGCTCAAGATAACCAATCATTTCTTTTAATTTCTGATATTTTTGATACGTATCATCTGTATAGTGTCGATTGACATACCTGTGCTTAAAGAGAAGATAGAAAAATTCATAGAGTTTAGACTTTAATAGGAGGTCGTAGTAAATACTCTGTTCTTCAAGGATAGAAAAGAGAGAAAAAAGACAATCGCGAATTGGTTCATAAGCATGATCGTCTGGCGAAATCCGAGGAGTGAGATAAAAATGTCCAGAGTATATTGGTTGAATATAGCGTTGGCTAAAACTGTCTATTTGATTCCTACCTAGGAAATCTAGATGGATGCGAAAAACTGTAGAAATTTGTTCTTGATTTTCAATAGCGTAGATAGCATGAGGAGATGTTGGCTGAATCAGAAAAATATCGCCTTCATGACTTTCAAAGTGCTCAGAATTGATATACAAGGTAGCAGTTCCTTTTTTGACATAGATTATCTCAAGTTCAGGATGCCAATGATAAATGGTATCAGCTGATTGCTTAGATAAGATTTGTTTTTCAAAATCGTAGGGGAAATCAGATGGGTTATCTCGTAAATGTCGTGAATATTGAGCCATGATAAATCCTCCCGATAAACTATTTCTAGTTTTATTATATCAAAAAAACTTCCTTATATAGGAAGTTCTCTTTTTTAGCCTTTCTTCTTCATATATAGAAGGTTGAGAAGGAGCCCAACAACTGCTAAAGCGATAGCGACGTAGAATGCAGCACTGTAATTTCCATTGTTGGCTGCTGCCATTTGAACCGCAACTTTAGGTGCAAAAAATGCAGCTAAAGAATATCCTGTAAAGACGATGCCGTAGTTGACCCCCTGATTTGTAGGTCCGTAGTTCTCCATGACAATGGAAGGGAAGACTCCCATAACACCACCGAAGCAGATACCAAGTCCGAGGATTCCTAGAGTGAAACCAAGTTGTCCAGGGATAATTGTTAAAGAGAAGAGTGCCAATACGATGACTGAATAGATAATCAATAAAGTCTGAGAACGACCAATTTTATCAGAGAGTGATCCCCAGATAAAGCGACCACTAGAGTTCGCGATTGAATAAAGAGAAACATAGAGAGCTGCTGTTCCAGCTGAAAGGCCAAACATTGATTGACCAATTGGGGATGCCTGAGAGGCAATCATTAAACCAGAGAAAGCACCGACAAAGAACATGCTGATAATAATGTAAAATAGCGGACTTTGTAGCATTTCTTTCCAGTTTTTATTAGCAGGTACTTGTTTAGTTTGTACTGGAGCTTTCCAACCTGTAGGTTGGTAACCACTTGGGGCTGCCTTAATGAAGAAAATTGCACAGATAATAACAACAATATAGACCAGTCCAATTGTTCGAAAAGCAAAGAAGGCATCTTGTTTTTGAATGAGACTACTTGCAACTGGTGACGCGATAACTGCAGCAAACCCCATACCTCCTGTTAGAATCCCAGAAGCTAAGCCACGTTTATCAGGGAAGAGACGAAGTGAATTTGAGAGGGCTCCTGAATAGGCAAATCCTTGACCGAGACCTGCCATCAACCCATAGGTCAGATAAAGCATGGCTGGTGAACTAGCATAACCAGTTAGGTAAAAACCGCTAGCAAAGAGAAGTGCACCAAGGGTAATTGTCCATTTTACATATCCCTTGTCTACCAAATAACCTCCGAGAATCATGGGGATCGGTCCGATTGCTGAGTTAATTGCAAATGCGAGCATGATTTCGGACATTGACCAACCTGTTGAAGAACTTAGAGGCCCAGCGAAAACGGAAAAAGAATAGACAGCTCCTGTACAGAGGAGAATAGCAGTTGATGCAGCTAAAACTTGCCAACGATTGAATGTCTCTTTCATAAGAAAAACCTCCACTAACTTAATACATATTTTCACAAAGACTATAACATAGTTAAAAATGAGGGTCAATACTTTCTCAAAAAATATTGTTATTTTTTTCACTAAGTTATACTAAGCTAAGATAAACTGATAGAATAACACAATCTTTTAGGGCTGTTGATTTACAAGATAGGTCAAAGTTGTATAATGATATTAAAGATATGAAATTAAACAAATAAAGGGGGTAGCAAGATGAAACTAGTTGCTATCGTTGGAACAAATTCTGACCGCTCAACCAATCGGAAACTCTTGAAATTTATGCAAAAACATTTTTCAGATAAAGCTGACATTGAGGTATTGGAAATCAAACAATTGCCAGCATTTAACGAACCTGAGGATAAGCTAGCACCTGCCGAAGTTCAAGCTTTTTCAGAAAAAAATCCTTGCTCGCAGATGGTGTGATTATCTCAACACCTGAGTATGACCACACCATACCGGCACCTCTGGCTTCAGCTTTGGAATGGATTGCCTACACTAGTCGCGCTTTGATTAACAAACCAACGATGATTGTCGGAGCTTCTCTTGGATTGCTTGGAACATCTAGAGCCCAAGCGCACTTGCGTCAGATTCTTGATGCGCCTGAACTGAAAGCAAGAGTGATGCCAGGGACAGAATTTCTCCTAGGTCATTCTGAACAAGTATTGGATGATGACAATCATTTGAACAATCCTGAAAAAGTTGCAGAGTTGGAAGAACATTTTTCAGAGTTCCAAAATTTTGTTGAACTAACAAAAGCATTGGTCAAACCAGAAGATACAAACCGTAAGAAATCATTCATCTGGGAAGAATGGTTGAAAAGCATAAGCGTCTCAAGAAAGGAGTACAATCCATGAAATTAGTAGCTATTGTTGGTACCAATGCCAAACAATCTTATAACCGTAGTTTGTTGCAATTTATGCAAAGACATTTTGCAACCAAAGCGGATATTGAGATTTTAGAAATTACCGATGTACCGATGTTCAATGAAACCGATGATCAAACAGATACACCTGTTATTCAGAAGTTTAACCAAGCGATTTCGGAAGCAGACGGTGTGATTATCTCGACACCTGAACACAATCATACGATTCCATCAAGTTTGAATAGCTTGATCGAGTGGTTGTCTTTTAACATCCATCCACTAGATGGAAAACCAACCATGATTGTAGGGGCTTCTTATGATGTTCAAGGTTCTTCACGTGCCCAACTTCATCTTCGTCAGATTTTGGATGCACCTGGTGTAAATGCAACAGTTATGCCAGGAAGTGAATTCTTACTTGGCCGAGCTCATCGAGCATTTGATGCAAATGGGGATTTGGTTGATGAGCGAACTGTCGATTTCTTAGATAGTTGTTTCTATCGTTTCCTTCGCTTTGTATCTGTTGCAAACCAACTAAATCTTCCTGAAGAAATTCGATTTGAGCCAGGAACTTATCACGTTACAACTGAAGGTCATAATGGTAAATTGCCAATGGACGTCACAGTTTCTGAGGACCGTATTGAAAAAATTGAAATTGATTCTTCTGGAGAATCTTCAGGAATCGCAGATGTTGTTTTCACTCGTATTCCAGCAGAAATCATTGAGGGACAAACTTTAAATGTTGATGCGGTGTCAGGTGCTTCTGTAACTTCAAATGGTGTCTTGGACGGAGTTGCACGTGCGGTCAAACAAGCCGGTGCAAATCCAGATGTTTTACGGAAACGTTCCAAAGCACCATCTGCCCTAGATAAAGAAGATAAAACTTATCAGGCCGACGTTGTCATTGTCGGAGGTGGAGGAGCCGGTTTAGCTGCAGCTGCTGCAGTATTACAAGCTGGTAAGAAGCCAATTGTTGTAGAGAAATTCCCAGCAATTGGAGGAAATACCGTTCGTGCGGGTGGTCCAATGAACGCACCAGATCCAGTATGGCAAAGAACCTTCGAAGCTCATCCAGGTGAGGCAAACACTCTTCAAGAATTGATTGCGATAGATGAATCAACTATTGACCCAGAATATTTAGAAGACTTTAGAGCCTTGAAAGTTGAGGTTGAGCAGTATTTGCAGGATCCAAGCTATTTGTTTGATTCTACCTTACTTTACCGTATCCAAACCTATATCGGTGGAAAACGAAAAGATTTACAAGGACATGAAATTCATGGTCAATATGATTTAGTTTCTGTATTGACCGAACGAGCCCTTGAGTCTGTTCGCTGGTTGGAAGACATCGGTGTTGAATTTGTTCGTAGTGAAGTCACAATGCCAGTTGGAGCTCTTTGGCGTCGTGGTCATAAGCCGGTTCAACCCATGGGTTATGCCTTTATCTCAGTTCTACAAAAATATGTTCTAGAAAATGGTGGCAAGATCTTGACGGACTCTCCAGTTAAAGAATTGCTTGTAGAAGAAGGGACTGTCAAGGGTGTTAGAGCAGAAGGCCGAAACGGTCAAACCATCCTCGTTCATGCAGATGCTGTTGTTTTAGCTTCTGGAGGATTTGGTGCCAATACTAAGATGCTACAAAAATACAATACCTACTGGACCGAAATTGCGGATGATATTGCTACCTCTAATACACCAGCTGTAACAGGGGATGGAATCCTCTTAGTCAAAGTGTAGGTGCAGATCTAGTGGGGATGGGCTTTAGTCAAATGATGCCGGTATCTGATCCAGTGACAGGTGCTCTCTTCTCAGGACTTCAAGTTCCTCCAGCTAATTTCATCATGGTAAATACTGAAGGGAAAGCGATTTGTAGATGAGTACGGTAGCCGAGACAAGCTATCTCAAGCAGCGATTGATAATGGAGGCTTGTTCTACTTGATTGCAGATGATCGCATCAAGGCAACAGCCTATAATACTAGCCAAGAAAAAATCGATGCCCAAGTCAAAGCAGGCACTCTATACCGTGCAGATACGATAGAAGAGTTGGCTGTTCAGATTGGCATGGATCCACAGGTTTTAGCAGATACAATCAAAAAGTACAATTCTTATGTGGATGCGGGATTTGACCCTGAATTTAACAAGGGTAGTTTTGATCTCAAGTGTGAGGTCGCACCGTTCTACGCAACACCAAGAAAACCAGCTGTTCACCATACAATGGGTGGTCTCAAGATTGATACTTCAACACATGTTTTGAATGAAAAAGGTCAGATTATTCCTGGTTTGTATGCTGCCGGAGAAGTTGCAGGAGGACTTCACGCAGGTAACCGTCTAGGAGGAAATTCGCTTACGGATATCTTTACTTTTGGACGGATTGCAGGTCAAACAGCTGTTAAAGAAAATTGTTAGTGGTGGATTTAAAATCTTAGCTAACTTTAAGTCTGTTCATGTATCTTGTCATCATTAAATGAAGATCTCTTATTACTCTTCGAAAATCTCACCATACTTCGTTAAATTCGACTTACCTAACTTTAGTTATGTTTGCGTCGCTCTGCCTAGTCTGATTTCGATTTTCATTGAGTAACCTTCATTTAATGAAATCCTAAAACTTTTTTCATCATAATCTCCTAATGAAGTCACCAAATTCGGTGACTTTTTATTTGAAAAAAACATCAAAAAGAGCGCAAAAAATACTCTTCTTGTACGATACTGTAATTGAAATTTTTAAAAATTTTGGTGTTAGAACTGTCGCCTCAGTCCTAGCACTTTTTCTTTGTCGTATTCTTGGTGTGAGGTGTGAGGGTTTTTTAATGCCGGCACTTTCATATGAACTAGGGCAAAGCCCTATTAATGACCGCGGAATTCTATTGTTCACCTTTATTTTAAACCACACTTTCTTTTCTTTCATGAGTTAGCAGGCTGAGGCTGCTTAGAGTTTTTGTTTCCAAACTTCTTACTGAAAAACTATTCATGTCTAGACAAAAATATGGTAAAATGGATAAGATGTGTCTGAGATGTCTATTGTTTCTCAGGCGACTACAGGTAATGGAGTAGAAAATGCAAAATAGACCTATTATTATTGGTGTTACTGGTGGTTCTGGTGGTGGAAAGACCAGTGTGTCTCGTGCCATTTTGGCTAATTTCCCGAATGAAAAGATTGCCATGATTGAGCATGATTCTTATTACAAGGACCAGAGTCATTTGACCTTTGAGGAGCGGATCAAGACCAACTATGACCATCCTTTTGCCTTTGATACGGACTTGATGATTGCGCAGATCAATGAACTCTTGGAGGGTCGTCCGGTGGATATCCCAACTTATGACTATGCGGAACATACGCGCAGCAGCAAGACCTATCGTCAGGAACCACAAGATGTTTTCATCGTGGAAGGAATCTTAGTTCTTGAAGACAAGCGTCTTCGGGACTTGATGGACATCAAGATTTTCGTTGATACGGATGATGATGTGCGGATTATTCGCCGGATCAAGCGCGATATGGAGGAGCGTGGCCGGAGTCTTGATAGTGTCATTGAGCAATACCTTGGTGTGGTAAAACCGATGTACCACCAGTTCATCGAGCCAACCAAGCGTTATGCGGACGTGATCATTCCTGAGGGCGTGACCAACACAGTTGCGATTGACTTGATCACAACCAAGATTGAAAAAATCCTCAACGGAGCGCGTGAAGGAAAATAAAAATAGGGAGAAAGAGGGAAATCGATCTCCAATCCAATAACAATAGTTGGAATTACGGAATGTCGCAGTAGTTGGTGAGACTCGTCATTCGCCTAAAAGCTCGAAAGAGTTCTCAATCAATGTTGCGGGGGTGGTACGAGAAATGGTTTTTAACATTCTGTACCACTCCCTCTTTTTTCCTAGGGAGAGTGGAAATGAAAAGGGAGTTTCATTCGCGGACCAAGGCGTTCGCTTGTTTATTGACCATGTGTGCTGGTTTTTCAGATGCTTATACTTTTATTTGTCGGGGTGGGACCTTGGCGGCAGGCCAGACGGGAAATGTGGTCTTTCTATCGGTTGGTTTGATTGGCCAGCAGATCTCAGATGTAGAAGTAAAGTTAGCGACCATGTTGGCCTTTATGCTGGGAATCTTTTTGATGACGGTTTTGCGGCGTTTGATTGACAATTCAGTCTGGCGCCTCAGTACCTTGGTGCCCTTTATCCTCACGACCTTGGTGACGGGATTTTTGCCAGCATCGGTAAAAAATGTCTTCATCGTGCCTTTTTTTGGCTTGAGTTTGGGAATCGTAGCGACCTCCTTTTGGAGAAGTGGATGGCTACGCCTATAATCATTCCTTCATGACCGGGAAATCTCAAGAAAACCATGGTGGCTTATGGGAAATTTTGTCAGAGAAAAGGAGATGAAATTCCTCTGGGAAGCCATCTTTATGACCTGCTTGATCGGGAGTTTCGTCTTTGGGGCCATTTTTTCGACCTATTTGATCCAGTTTTATGGATTAGAGACCATTTGGCTGGTGTCCATCATCTTGACCATCTTTTTAATCTATCGCGCCATTCAATATTTTGAGGTCTTTCACTTCAATCGGCCGACATGAATAGATAAAGGTATCATAAAAAACTTTCCTTAGGTGAGTGCGGACGTCAGCGAACTTCTTTGAAGAAGTTCCATGACTAATTATTGATCCTAAGGTCTCAATAATTCCGTGTGCCTGAAGCAGTTAAGCTTCAGGCACTTTTCTCACAGCGGAAAGTTTAGTATATTCTTTGATCAATTTAAATTAATGAGACCTCGATTTTATCTCTTTGCAGAATCGCTTAAGTTATTTTACTAAAAATTAGTTTATCTATATTCCAGAGGCTGGGACAAAAGTCCTAGCCTCTCCATTATCTTTGGATTGTCGAGCAAGACGCAGTGGTTGAGTGGGCTCTACTACGCTGATTTCATCAGCTTTTACAGCCCTACTCAACTGTGTGGAGGTGGGACGACGAAATCGAATTCTAACGAATGACCGATTTCTGTCCCACTCTCTTTTCTTTCGCTGTTTGAAGCTTAATTTTTGGGCAAAGATTTGGTATAATGGAAAGTATGAAACATTCGGAAAAAGAATCACAATACCAGCTCTTGCTGGCTCAGTTAGACGCTCTCTTAACAGGAGAAACCAATGCCTTGGCTAATCTGTCCAATGCCAGTGCTCTCTTAAATCAAGCCCTGCCTCGTTCGGTCTTTGCAGGCTTTTATTTGTATGACCAAACGGAATTAATCTTGGGACCCTTTCAGGGTGGCGTCTCTTGTGTCCACATCGCACTTGGAAAGGGTGTCTGTGGAGAAGCGGCCCAGAAGCAAGAAACTATGATTGTCGATGATGTGCGCCAACATGCTAACTATATTTCCTGTGATAGTCGGGCTATGAGTGAGATTGTGGTGCCTATGGTCAAGGACGGTCAGCTCCTTGGGGTTTTAGATCTAGATTCAGAGTGTGTCTCTGACTACGATCAGCTGGATCAAGAGTATTTGGAAAAGTTTGTCGCTCTCTTGATCGATAAGACAAACTGGGACTTTAAGATGTTTGGGGTTAAGAACTAATGTATCAAGCTTTATATCGGAAATACCGTAGCCAGACCTTTGGTCAATTGGTCGGCCAGCAAGTGGTGGCACGGACATTGAGACAGGCCGTCGAGCAGGAGAAGATCAGCCATGCCTATCTCTTTTCGGGTCCTCGTGGTACTGGGAAAACCAGTGTGGCCAAGATCTTTGCTAAGGCTATGAACTGTCCTAATCAAGTCAATGGGGAGCCGTGTAACGACTGCTATATCTGTGAATCCATCACCAATGGGAGTCTAGAAGATGTTATCGAGATCGATGCAGCTTCCAACAATGGGGTCGATGAGATTAGGGATATTCGCGACAAAGTCTACCTATGCTCCGAGTCTAGCCAAGCACAAGGTCTACATTATCGATGAGGTCCATATGCTCTCAACAGGGGCCTTTAATGCCTTGTTGAAGACGCTGGAAGAACCAACGGAAAACTGTGGTCTTTATCCTCGCAACGACAGAGTTGCACAAGATTCCTGCGACCATTCTGTCACGGGTGCAACGCTTTGAATTCAAATCTATCAAACTACCAGATATCGTTCACCATTTGGAAAGTATCTTAGCTACTGAAGGCATTGCCTATGAAGCAGATGCTGTGCAGATCATCGCTCGGCGCGCTGAAGGTGGGATGCGGGATGCCTTGTCCATTTTGGACCAAGCCCTGAGTCTGACTGCGGGTAGTGACTTGACGACAGCAATCGCCGAAGAGATCACCGGCTCCATCAGTCTAGCCGCGCTCGATCAGTACGTGGGTCGCCATCCTGGCTCATGATGCGACAGCGGCGCTGGATCAGCTGGCGATTATCTTTGATAATGGGAAGAATATGGCCCGTTTCGTCACGGACTTACTTCAATACCTGAGAGATCTCTTGATTGTCCAGACAGGCGGAGAAAATACTCACGCTAGTGACTTGTTTGCGACGAATCTTGAAGCTGATCAAGCCCGTCTTTTTGCTCTGATTGACCAGGCGACGACCAGTCTAGCGGATATCAAAAATAGTCTGCAACCGCGTATCTACACTGAAATGATGACCATTAAATTGGCTGAAAGCACAGGCCAAGTTTCTAACGTCAGCTGCTGTGGAGGTTCCTTCCAATGTGCTAGCTCAGCTGGAAGACTTGAAGAAGGAAGTCGCACAGCTCAAGCAACAGTTAGCGCAATCGGGTAGCAGTCTTCCTGCTTCAAAACCCACAGTAGCTCGTCCAACCAAGTCGAGCAAGGGCTACCGTGCAGATCGAAACAAGGTCAACGCGATTTTGCAAGAGGCGGTCGAAAACCCAGAGTTGGCACGGACCAACTTGATCCGTCTTCAGAACGCTTGGGGGGAAATCATCGAGAGCTTGGCAGGTGCGGATAAGGCCCTCTTAATCGGATCCCAGCCGGTCGCTGCCAATGAAAATCACGCTATTTTAGCCTTTGAGTCTGCCTTTAATGCTGAACAGACTATGAAGCGGGACAACCTCAATACCATGTTTGGAAATATCCTCAGCAATGCTGCGGGCTTCTCGCCAGAAATTTTAGCTGTTTCGATGGAAGAATGGACCCAAATTCGGGCAGAGTTTTCGGCTAAGGCGCGTGGGCAAAAAGCGGAAGTGGTAGAAGAAGAGGAAAGCGTCATCCCTGAGGAATTTCACTTTTTATCCGATAAAATCACCCTGCAAGACGATTAATACATGAATTTTTTACTGAATCATGGTAAAATAATTTTATGAATAGAAAACAATTTGCAGTGATAGCAGTCTTTACTGCTATGGAGACATACTTTTTCAATGAAGCGACCATGGCGGGTCAAATGCTCTTTGCATGTTTTTGGGCCCTCTTGATCTTGCGCAATCTCCAGACGGCTTATATGGTGGAGAAGATTGCTAGTGCCATTGAAAAAGAAATTAAGAAGAAAAGAAAATAAAACCTTTTGCAAGATGGAGACGTCCACTTTGTAAAAGGTTTTTTTCTATCACATTTTGATAAAGAATTAAAATCGCCCATCTCGTTCACTTCTGCAAACTCCTTGAATTTTTCCGATAATAATCCATATCATTATTTTTGGAGGTCAATCATGAAATATGGATATGCGAGGATTTCGACAAAGGGACAAAAGCTGGATCGGCAGTTGCAAGCCTTGGAAGAAGTGGGGTGTGAGAAAATTATCACAGATAAGGAATCGGGAAAAAGTTTTGCTCGTAAGGGTTACCGGCGTTTGTCGAGACAGTTACGCGGGGGAGACGAGCTATACATCAAATCGATTGATCGCTTGGGTCGCAACTATGAAGAAATTATTGAACAGTGGCACTTTCTAACTGTCAAAAAAGAAATAGAAATCATAGTCCTTGATTTTCCCTTGCTCAACACGAAGGAGCAGGTCAATGGTCTAACAGGGAAGTTCTTATCAGATCTGGTCCTTCAAATTCTTAGTTATGTGGCACAAGTAGAGCGCGAGAATATCCGAAAACGTCAACAAGAAGGTATTCAAATTGCAAAAGATAAGGGTGTTCAGTTTGGTAGGAGAAGCTTGGAAATATCTGATGATGCTAGAGAGATCCTTGAGAGCTATCGCAATGGAGAAATCTCCTCGCTTAGAAAATGTGCCAAACTAATCGGAGTGAGCCATATGACAGTGGCTAAGTGGATCAAGGAGTTAGAATAAATGTAGATCCCTGGTCAAGAGCGCAATTCTCTTCATGATTTCTTTCTTATGACTTGGAAAACAGGAGGAAAGGTGTTATAATAAATCAACCGTAGAAAAAATACGATTAAGGAGATTGGTCATGTTACAACGTTTTTCGGTGAAAAATTTCAAAAATTTTAAAAATGAAGTTGTTTGGGATTTATCTGCTGGTAAATATAATTTTAATTCTGAAAGTATCAAAAATGGAATTGTGAAAAATTCTGTTCTATATGGGAAAAACGGATCAGGAAAATCTAACTTGACCTATGCGGTGATGGACATTACTACTCATTTGACAGATTTTAGAAAACAAGAAAAACATTACAATCAATATATAAATTTGGATAGTGAGGATGACTTTGCTACATTTTCTTATGAATTTAAGTTTGAGCAAGACCGAGTCGTTTATCACTATAAAAAGAAAAATATGACAGAGGTATTTGATGAGGAAGTCTATATCAATGACAAACGCGTTATCTTTGAGGATTTTCAGGAAGGTAGGCGTGAAGTCCAATTGGTTGGTGCAGAAAATTTAAATACAAAAACGAGAGATCTATCCTTATCTTTTGTGAAATACATATTTAGTAACACGAATTTAGACCTATCAGATGAAACAAACCGTATCTTTTTGAAGTTTAAAGAATTTGTTGAAGGGATGTTATTCTTTGGTTCGGAACGTCAGAGGGAAATTTTTACCAGGGATTTAAATCGAATAAAGATTATATCGCATCGACGATTGTGGATGCAGGTAAATTAGAAGAATTAGAAGGTTTCTTTCATGATTTTGATATCAACTATTCATTGGAAAGAGGGGAAGATTCTGAGGGGAATTCTGTTATTATGGTTCGTTTTAAAAACCGGACAGTCAATATCTATAGTGTAGCCTCGCATGGGACTAAAGTGATTATGGTTTTCTTCTATTGGATGATCCAACTTAGTGATATCACCTTTTTGGTTGTCGATGAATTTGATGCCTATTACCATAATGAAGTTTCGGAAACCATTTTGAAGCTGATCAGAAATGGAGAAGTTCAATCCGTGTTTACAACTCACAATACAACCATCATGTCGAATGAGTTGTTGCGACCGGATTGTTATTTTATCGTACAGAACAACAAGATTAAGGAACTGTCTTCTCTGACCGTGAAAGAATTACGGATGGCTCATAATTTGGAAAAGATGTATAATGCAGGTGCTTTTGATGAGTAAGAATAGGATTGTTTTTGTAGTTGAAGGAAAGGTAGCTGAACCAAAACTTTTATCAGAAATAGCTAAATCAATCGGGATTGAAGCATCTCGGATCTATTCTTATGAAACAAATATCTATTCTCTCTATCGTCATTACTCAGAGTATAAAAAATCATTTGTGAATAAAGCAGATGATGTTGACCTATTTTCTTACATTCTTGAGTTAGAAAGTGAGAAAGAAAAAGATGAACAAAATGACATCGTCAACTTATCTCGTAGGAAAGTTTCGGAAATTTATTTGTTTTTTGATTTGGATGGCCATCACCACAGTTCTGGATCTGATTTAGACTTTGATCAAAATATGAGAGAAGTTGTGGCGATGATAAATGAATTTTCAAATGAAACAGGTGCAGGTAAATTGTACATCAGCTATCCAATGGTAGAAGCTCTCAAACTCTATCAGAAAAACACTTCCGATAAAGTAGCTTTTTATCGATTTAAATTAGATGAGAAGAAGACGAAATCTGGTAAAACTTTTAAGGCTGTTTGCGAAGAGCACAAAGATCATTTTAATTTTGGACAAGCCTTTTCAAAGCAGGACATTGAATGGATAAAACTCTATCATATCTTGCTCAGTCGGGAGATTTATCAATTATCTACTATTGATTATGAAGAGTATCGTGCAAAAATTTCTACTAGAGAAACATTTGAAAAACAATTGAATACGTTCAAGTGTAATGAAAGAAGCTTTGTCTTTAGTAGTGTAGCGGAATTCTTGCTAGATTATATGAAGGAAGAAGATTTCCCAGATCTAACAAACCTGCAGGATTGTGAAAGAGAGATCGTAGATAAATGGGATGATACAGAAGGAGTATAAAAACAGTAGATCGTAAGGTGGAAAAACCTAACGGTCTACTGTTTTTAGTTCATTGACAGTTAATAAAATATCAAATAAATGGATATAAAGTGCAAAAATAAAAATAAACATTTTATATATCAAATGTTTATTTTTTTAGAAAAACACGAACGATTACTGTCTTGTATCATTTTTTTGTCTATTTTCTAGGGAATTTTGTAAAAAAATTGTATAGTTTCATTTACATAATAGTTTGATTCATAAAAAAACCCTCTAACTAGTATTATATACCTTACGTAAAAAATTGTATACTTTAATTTACAATTGTGGGAAGTGAAGACCCTTAATAAATTTAAGGAGTATTCCATATGAAGAAGAAGTCAATGGATTGGTACAAGCAACAACAGCGTTTTTCTGTTCGTAAGTACCATTTCGGTGCAGCGAGTGTTCTTTTGGGGACCGCTTTGGTCTTTGGTGGAGCACAAGTATCTGCGGATGAGGTGACAGCACCAGCTACACCTAGCACTGAATCGACTACTGCCACTAGTGCAGAAACGACTACAGCTAGTGAGGGAGCACCAGCTGTTCTAACAGCCAGCGAAGCAACGCCAGCTAGTCTAACAGCAAGCGAAGCCTCTTCGTCAACTGAAGCCACTAGTCTTGATAAAGGGGCTCTTCAAGTCGCCCTTAGCCAAGCCAAAGCCTTGGACTTAAGTAAAAAAACGAGTGAAACGGTTGCGATCTTGTTGGCGCAAATTGAACATGCTCAAACCGTTCTTAATACAGCAACTAGCCAAGAAGAGTTGAACCAAGCAGTGGCAGATCTCCAAGCTGCTCAAGCACAATTGGCAGATAAACCAGCCGAAGAAGGTAGCAAGCCAGTTGCAACTACCACAGAAGCTACTCAACCAGCTGTAACCCCAGTTAGTACTAACTCTAATACCTCAGCTAGTAGTGAAGCTGTTAGTCAACCGATCGAAAAGGCAACTAGTGAAGAAACTGTGACACAACCAAGTCGTAGTAGACGGTCACGGAGAGACCTATCAGCAGTTTCAGCTACTCCATCAGCAACTTCAGTAGCAACTACACCAGTAATACCAACACTAAATGAAAATATTCCAGTAAATGGTGCAGATACAAAACCAGCTGAAAAGCAAGCGATCAATGATGAGAATGCTCGTCGCCAAGCAGATTATAATAACGCGATGGATCATTTCAATTCTGAAACTGCTCGAATCACCGCTGAAAACGCTCGCAAAGAAGCGGAATACAATGCTGCTAAACAACAGGCTGCAAATTACAAAAATAATTTGGTGTTCGCCAAAGGATCTGAACCGAATGCAGTTACTAAGTTAAGTTCTGACGGCCCCCTATCTGGCCATGCTTATACTGATACGACTAATCGTTGGATGACAATAGGAGACAGAGATCAAACTTATACCATTGAGTATAGTAATCTGCAAAATTCTTCTTATGCTGGTAGAAAAATTAGCAAGGTTGTTAGAACGTACAAGGTACGTAGAGCTGATTTCCATCCTCACGCTGCTCATTCAAGTGATAAAAGAGATCCAGAAATTTATTTCCCTAAAGACCCAACTCTTGAAGTGCACAATACTGATACGGCGCAACATTTTGAAGCAGATGTGACATTAAAATTTTACTATGAAGATGGGTCTGAAGTTGTTTTTGATCAAAATAAACCGGCTATTTTTTCATTGTATGGTATAAATGCTCGTCCTAACGGAAATGAAAGAGTTAAAAATATTGGTGGCCAACTTTACCAGTTAACGGATCGGAAATCATTTATTATCCTGAGGATGGTAGTTATCACTCTAGAGTTGCAATTGATGATAACACTGACCAAGGTAGTGTTGATGGAGTTGCTGTATCTAGCTGGGATCAAATTGGGAGCGGAAGAGAATACATAGGTGCCCTTGCTTTTGTGGCTTCAGGAAATTCAGTTTCCTATACTGAGCAACATAGAAATTACCATGGAGCAACGGGTGTTGGTATTGCCACAATAGCAAGTGTTGATGCTCGAGTTCAAGTAAATGCTCCTGAACCACCAGCTCCAGTATATGAAACATTGCCAACTCAACCTACAGCTCCAACATTTTTAACCGTTCCTAATCGTTTAGACTATAGTCCAATTGGTCATGATATAGCTGCTCACCATAATGATGTGATTGGGGTGGATAGTGTTCTTACAAATAAAGGAGATATGCCTGCGGGAACTACGTTCGTTTGGGAAACGGCTCCAGACACAACTACTCCAGGAAATAAGAATGCTACAGTATTGATTACTTATCCAGATGGATCTCAAGACAGATTGCCAGTTTCAGTTTATGTCATCCCACAAAAAGATGAGTACGAACCAATTGGTAAAAATTTGGAAACATTTGATAGTATTATGCCAAATGTTCATGATGCTATTACTAACGAAAGTGAATTTCCTTCAGGAACAACTGTTGCTTGGGATAAAGCACCAGACCCACAAAAGGTTGGTTACCAAGATGCGACAATTAAAACTACATATCCAGATGGTACGTCTGATGAAACAACCATTAAAGTCAAAGTGATTCCTGTAGATAGAGATCTTGATGGTGTAGAAGACCATATTGAACGTGAAGATGGAACAGACCCATTGAATCCTGATACAGATGGTGATAGCGTAAATGATGGTCAAGAAAAGAAGGATAAAACAAATCCATTGGATCCAGATACAGACCATGATGGACTTAATGATGGTGAGGAAAAAACATACAAAACAGATCCGCTAAATCCGGATACTGATGGTGGTGGAATCAAAGATGGCGATGAAGTACATCGTGGTTCAAACCCGCTTGACATTCAAGACGACTACATTCCTAAAGGTCAAGAAGTTCCTGCAAAACACAATGAAACACCAGATCCATCAAAAGGTATTGCAAACAAGGATGAAATGCCCGCTGATACTAAATATGAGTGGAAAGACAAGCCAGATACCTCAACACCAGGTGATAAACCAGCGACAGTTGTAGTTTCACTTCCAAGTGGAGTAATTAAAGAAGTCCCAGTAACTGTTAAGGTAATTCCACAATCAGATGAGTACGATCCAAAGGGCCAAGATGTTCCTGCAAAACACAATGAAACTCCAAATCCAGCAGATGGTATTGCTAATAAAGGTGATTTGCCAACTGATGCAAATTATGTGTGGAAAGACAAGCCAGATACCTCAACACCAGGTGATAAACCAGCGACAGTTGTTGTGAAATATCCAGATGGTACAAGTGAAGAAGTGCCAGTAACTGTTAAAGTTACTCCACAATCAGATGAGTATGATCCAAAGGGTCAAGAAGTTCCTGCGAAGCATGGAGAAACCCCAGATCCAGCTAATGGTATTGCAAACAAAGATGACCTTCCAAAAGATACGAAATACGAGTGGAAGGATAAACCAGATACCTCAACACCAGGTGATAAACCAGCGACAGTTGTTGTGAAATATCCAGATGGCACAAGTGAAGAAGTGCCAGTAACTGTTAAAGTGATTCCACAATCAGATGAGTATGATCCAAAGGGGCAAGAAGTTCCTGCAAAACATGGAGAAACTCCAGATCCAGCTAATGGAATCGCTAATAAAGATGACCTTCCTAAAGGAACTACTTATGCCTGGAAAGATAAACCAGATACAACTACACCAGGTGAAAAGCCAGCAACAGTCATTGTAACTTATCCAGATGGCACAAGTGAAGAAGTCCCAGTAACTGTTAAAGTGATCCCACAATCAGATGAGTATAATCCTCAAGGACGTGACTTCAGTGTTCGTTATAAGGAAACACCAAACGTTGTGGCAGGTATTGCTAATAAAGACGAATTACCTACAGGTACGAAATTTGATTGGAAACAAACCCCGGATACAACTAAAATTGGCGATCAAAAAGCTACTATTGTTGTAACCTATCCTGATGGTACAAGTGAGGAAGTCCCTGTAAAAGTAACGGTTTTACCAGTTGACGCAAATCATGATGGTATTCCGGATCATGAACAAGATCCAAATGCTACCGAGGCTGATAAACATGGAATTAAGATTCCAGATGAAAAAGTTCCGGTTGACGATGTGAAGAACTTGACTCCAGATGAAAAGAAACAAGTAGAAGACAATGTCAAGAAAGCAAATCCAGATTTGCCAGAGGGTACAAAAGTTACAGTTGGACCAGATGGTACAACTACAGTAACATTCCCAGATGGATCAACAAAAGATATCGATGGAAGTGATCTTGTTCGTCCGAAGGATAAACCAGAAATCAAAGTACCAACCGATAAGGTCCCAGTTGATGATGTTAACCACTTGACTCCAGATGAGAAGAAACAAGTAGAAGACAACATTAAGAAAGCTAACCCAGATCTACCTAAGGATACTAAGATTGACGTGGCAGATGATGGTACAGCAACGATCACGAAACCAGGTGAAAAACCAGTTACAATTCCAGGAAGCGAACTTGTACGTCCTAAGACAGATGCAGAAAAAGGTGGAGTGAAAGTACCAACCGATAAGGTCCCAGTTGATGATGTTAACCACTTGACTCCAGATGAGAAGAAACAAGTAGAAGACAACATTAAGAAAGCTAACCCAGATCTACCTAAGGATACTAAGATTGACGTGGCAGATGATGGTACGGCAACGATCACGAAACCAGGTGAAAAACCAGTTACAATTCCAGGAAGCGAACTTGTACGTCCTAAGACAGATGCAGAAAAAAAGGTGGAGTGAAAGTACCAACCGATAAGGTCCCAGTTGATGATGTTAACCACTTGACTCCAGATGAGAAGAAACAAGTAGAAGACAACATTAAGAAAGCTAACCCAGATCTACCTAAGGATACTAAGATTGACGTGGCAGATGATGGTACAGCAACGATCACGAAACCAGGTGAAAAAACCAGTTACAATTCCAGGAAGCGAACTTGTACGTCCTAAGACAGATGCAGAAAAAAAGGTGGAGTGAAAGTACCAACCGATAAGGTTCCAGTTGATGATGTTAACCACTTGACTCCAGATGAGAAGAAACAAGTAGAAGACAACATTAAGAAAGCTAACCCAGATCTACCTAAGGATACTAAGATTGACGTGGCAGATGATGGTACGGCAACGATCACGAAACCAGGTGAAAAACCAGTTACAATTCCAGGAAGCGAACTTGTACGTCCTAAGACAGATGCAGAAAAAGGTGGAGTGAAAGTACCAACCGATAAGGTCCCAGTTGATGATGTTAACCACTTGACTCCAGATGAGAAGAAACAAGTAGAAGACAACATTAAGAAAGCTAACCCAGATCTACCTAAGGATACTAAGATTGACGTGGCAGATGATGGTACAGCAACGATCACGAAACCAGGTGAAAAACCAGTTACAATTCCAGGAAGCGAACTTGTACGTCCTAAGACAGATGCAGAAAAAAAGGTGGAGTGAAAGTACCAACCGATAAGGTCCCAGTTGATGATGTTAACCACTTGACTCCAGATGAGAAGAAACAAGTAGAAGACAACATTAAGAAAGCTAACCCGGATCTACCTAAGGATACTAAGATTGACGTGGCAGATGATGGTACGGCAACGATCACGAAACCAGGTGAAAAACCAGTTACAATTCCAGGAAGCGAACTTGTACGTCCTAAGACAGATGCAGAAAAAGGTGGAGTGAAAGTACCAACCGATAAGGTCCCAGTTGATGATGTCAACCACTTGACTCCAGATGAGAAGAAACAAGTAGAAGACAACATTAAGAAAGCTAACCCAGATCTACCTAAGGATACTAAGATTGACGTGGCAGATGATGGTACAGCAACGATCACGAAACCAGGTGAAAAAAACCAGTTACAATTCCAGGAAGCGAACTTGTACGTCCTAAGACAGATGCAGAAAAAAAGGTGGAGTGAAAGTACCAACCGATAAGGTCCCAGTTGATGATGTTAACCACTTGACTCCAGATGAGAAGAAACAAGTAGAAGACAACATTAAGAAAGCTAACCCGGATCTACCTAAGGATACTAAGATTGACGTGGCAGATGATGGTACGGCAACGATCACGAAACCAGGTGAAAAACCAGTTACAATTCCAGGAAGCGAACTTGTACGTCCTAAGACAGATGCAGAAAAAGGTGGGGTGAAAGTACCAACCGATAAGGTTCCAGTTGATGATGTTAACCACTTGACTCCAGATGAGAAGAAACAAGTAGAAGACAACATTAAGAAAGCTAACCCAGATCTACCTAAGGATACTAAGATTGACGTGGCAGATGATGGTACGGCAACGATCACGAAACCAGGTGAAAAACCAGTTACAATTCCAGGAAGTGATCTTGTACGTCCTAAGGTTGCACCTAAGGGGCAAGATATCACTGTAAATAAAGGTGATAAACCTGATCCGGCAGATGCTATTGTGAACAAAGATGAGCTTCCAAAAGGAACAAGCTATGCATGGAAGGATAAACCAAATACAAGTTCATTAGGCAATAAGCCAGCAGTTGTAGTTGTCACATTCCCTGACGGTAGCAGTGTTGAAGTTCCTGTAGTGGTGAAAGTTGTTCCTCAATCTGACCAATTTGATCCAAAAGCTGGGGACAAGGTTCCTGTATCAGATACAAACAACTTAACTGATGCTGAAAAAGACAAAGTTAAAGATGCGACTGAGAAGGCCAACCCTGATTTGCCTAAAGGTACTAAGATTGAAGTTGGAAAAGACGGTACTGTAACCATTACATATCCAGATGGATCAAAAGATTCAATTCCTGGATCAGATACAGTAATTCTTAAACCAGATGCGGATCGTCATACACCAAAAGGCCAAGACGTACCTGTGAAACAAGGTGAAATGCCTAAGGCAGAAGACGGTATTGCTAATAAGGGTGATTTACCTAACGGAACCAAGATCGAGTGGAAAGAAACACCAGATACTTCTAAAGTTGGTGATCATAACGCAACCATCGTCATCACTTACCCTGATGGATCTAAAGATGAAGTTACTGTGACAGTGAAAGTGTCTCCAAATGCCAATAACAATGGTCATAACGGAAACAACGGCTCTCAAGGTAATGGAAACAGTGGATCTCATAACAATGGAACAAATGGTGACCAAGGTCAAGGCGACAAAGACAAGAAAGATCAAGCTGGTAAAGATACCAACAATGGACTTGATAAGCTCTTTAGCAATAGTGGAAATGGCTCAGCTAGTGGAAATCAATCTGGCGCTTCTCGTAAACAAGCACCAGCATTGCCAAACACTGGTGATGCCTCTAACCCAGCTATGGCCCTTGCCTTTGCAGCCCTTCTTGGTGGAACAGCTCTTGCCATGAAGAAACGCAAAAAAGAAGAAGAGGAGTAAAAGTTCCTTGAACGAAAGGTTTGAGAGGATAGGGACTAGTATCCCCAACCTCTCCCAACTTTTCTCTTCACTGTGTCTAGACTCTCCACCAAAATAAACTCCCAAGATCAGTTTATCAACCCTATTTATCTTAGGGTGAGGCAGATAGCTTTTCAATGCAGTCTTTTCACTTCAAAAGAATGATGACAGGTATTCTTTTTGTGGAGTGTAGACCTAGACCACCTATTGTTAGGAGTGGAGAAAGAGAACCCTGTGGTGGCAGGTCTCTTTCTTCGCCCCTATTTTGGCTTTTAAAAGGATAATAAGAAAGTTGAAGTCGTTTTAACTGTCAAAATATAGCGATGAAGAATAAATTTATAACAGATGAAAAAGAATAGGAACAGAGAAAGGAGGCGCCTGTGAATCATCTCACACAAGTGGTCACTCTTAGTGTGATCGATATTGAGACTCAAAAGGAAGTTGAACGCAGGATTATTGAAAGCCCCAGTGTCTTTAATCAAGAGTTAGAAACCAATCGTTGGCTCAATAAGGGTTACAGTGTTGAACGCATTGTTAAAGAAGAAAGTGGGACGAATCTATCGGTTACCATCTATCTACGAGTCAAAGAAGTGCTTGTTTTTCCAAATGAATTCAAACGAGCAGGTGATAAGGTAGATGCTAAGTTAGATCTAACCTGGCCTCAAGGCGTGGATCAAAAAGATCTCAATGCAACATATGAACGAATTGTTTCCTTTACCTATGAGGATGGACGCAAGGTATTCGAGCCAGTGTTGGATCAGATTAAACTGACACGAACAGCTTTGGTCAACTTTGTGACAGGAGAAATTAGTTATCTTCCTTGGAAATCTTCAACAGGCTACATGGCTTTCCCAGATGTATCTGTACCAGCTCTTCCTGGTTATACTACAGATAAAGACCTGGTCAAGGGGGTAGAAGTCCTCAAACTGAAGACGGAAACTTGAAAGCAATGTCGTTTATAAACGTCAAAAGCACTTGATCACTATTCAAGTCGTCGAGGAAGAAACAGATACTATCCTACGAGAAGAAGAGTTCGAAGGAAAAACGGGTGATGCGATCCGTTATCCGAGTCAAGACTTGATCACTCGTTTTGTTGCAAAAGGCTATGAGTTAGTGCACAATGGTCTGGATACCACACAGTTTATTCAAGTGGATGGTCCGAGAAACTTCCAAATTATCATGAGGCAACGAGTGGTAGATTTGGATCAGCAGGAGAATTTTCCCGAGGTTGGGAAAGCTGTTTATCCAGAGATAAAGGGGAGTCTCAAGTGGCCTAAGGGAACTGGTGAGGAGTACCTTCACAAAGTCGTCCGTAGAAGTATTCACTATACCTACGAAGATGGAAGCGTGGCGCTCCCATCGGTTGAGCAGGAGTCGCATTTCTACCGCAGTGCTCGGGTTAACCTAGTGACTGGTAAAATTATCTATGGACCTTGGCAAGGAGAAACTTTGGATTTTCCAGCCGTTGAAGCTCCTAAGATCTCTGGTTTCCTTGCTAAGCCTCGTATGGTTCCTCAACTGAGCCAACTTAGTCCATCTCGAGACAATCGAGTAGAGACGATCGTTTATACGAAGATCATTCAAAAGATTGTGATTGAGTTTGTAGAAGAAGACGATCAAGTACTTGAAAAAATTCAACTAGTCGGAAGATCAGGTGATCCTATCCATTTCCGTCCAGATGAAAAGATTGAGACCTTTGCTTCCAGAGGATATGAGTTGATCTCTAGCGACTTTCCTGACAATGGGATCTTTGGGTCGACAGATGGCGAAGTGGTGACTTATTCCATCCGCTTAAAAGCTCGTACTCTTTTAGTGACAGCGGAGCATCCGCAAGTTCCGGGAACTCCTGTGGAGAAATCAGGAGAAAATGGTCCTTTCTGGCCTAAAGGTGTAGAAGAGGATGATCTCCTTCGTAAAGTTGAGAGACAGGTTCACTTCCGTTATGAGGATGATAGTGAGGTAGCTCCTAGTAAGAGCGATTACCTGATCTTTAGACGTAGTGCCAAGGTGAATCTGGTTACAGGAAAGGTTAGCTACTTAGATTGGGATCCAGCACAACAGGTTTTTCCGGTTGTCGAGTTGCCTCAAATTGATGGTTGTAGCACTGATCGAGTGCAGATTGAAGAGATCACTGTTCCTCCTGCCTCTGCTCAACAAGAAATCACCGTTTACTACAATAAAGATGAAAAACCTTTGAGACTGCGAATTTACCATGATACCAAGGGTACGGTCTTAAGGGAGAAAGTGACTTATAGTCGGGAAACGGAAGATCTGACAAAAGAGCTCGAGGAGCTGTTACTACCTCTATTCGAATCAGGTTATACCCTAACGAAACGGCAGAAGAAGCAACCTTATGATCGAAAAGGAATGGAAATATCACTTCGAGTGGTCCCTGTAGTTGAGACGGTCACAGCTGATGAACCACATCGTGCCTTCTCTCCTGTAACGGGTTATCCACGACTGATTTGGCCAAGTGGACTTGAGCGTGATCAGTTGACTAAGGTGCTGAAACGTACGATTCGGTATATGTATCGGGGTGAGTCTGAACCATTCAAAGAAGAGGTTCAGGAATGTGTCTTGAAGCGTGTTGCTAAAGTAGTGTTAGCGACAGGTGCAGTGACTTATGGTAAATGGCAGACAACGACGGATGGCTTTTCTGAAGTAGTTTCCCCTAAAGTTGATGGCTACCAAGCGGATCTAGAGGTTGTACCAAAGCGTACTTTCAGTTTTGTCCGTTCTGATGAAGTGCTGGACGTTTATTATTGGCCTGTTGCAGGAAAGGTTACAATCGAATACCGTACGGAGGACAATGTTCTTGAAACGGATTCCTTGGTTGGGGCCTTGGGTGAGACGATTAACTATCGCTTGCTTACCTTCCCTGGCTATGAAGTGGTAAATTCTACTGTTCCTAAATCCTTGAGATTTGGCACAGAAAGTCAAATGTACCAAGTTATCCTTGAGCCAAAAAAGTTACTAGTGGATTACAATCATCCGCTACCAGCCTATCAGTTCCAGATTATTGATGGAAAAAGTATTGGCTATCCACGAGGACTTGAACGTGAAGATTTAACCTACGTTAATCAACGAATCATCCAGTTTCTTTCTGATACGGGAGAAGTCCTAAAGGACGGTATCACACAAGAAAGTCGGGTTAGCCGAAAAGCATCGCTTAATGTAGCAACCTTAGAGGTGGAATATGAATCCTGGCAGTCAGATGCAGGCTTTCCAGCTGTGATTTCTCCCTTGATTCAGGGTTATGAAACGACACAGCAGCTGATACCAGAATTGATCCCTGAGGTGGATGGTCAAAGACAAATTATTCGAGAAACGATCTACTATACTCCACGTCCTTTTCGTTTCTATGTACGTGTTGTAATGGGTGATCAGTTGCTTGAAGAACTGACCTTGATCGTAAGAGCTGGGGAATTACCAACTTATAGCTTGGACCAACTAGTCGATGGTTATCAGAAACAGGGCTATGAACTCGTTGAGACTCAAGTGATCCGTGAGGAGGAATATGAACGATTTGTAGACTTGATCCTAAAAGCGAAAGAAGTAGTAATTAGTCCAGATATGATTCGCAATCACTTTGCTGAATTTGATAAGGATTTGGCTCACTTCCTAGAGAAGATTCCGGCCCTTCGGCTTCATCAGGTTGAGCGTTCGATCAAGCGTACCATTCGCTATTTATCGACAGATCGGACAGAACTTGCGCCGGCCTTGATCAATCAAGTGATATTTGAACGTCAAGCTCGGGTAAATCTGGTAACAAGCACTGTTCATTTTGAGGATTGGATGAGTAGTTATCCACTTTTTGATGCGACAGTCTCACCACTTGTGCCAGGTTATCAAACAGATCAAGAGTTCATGACTAGTATTGAAGTTAAGAGCCCAGATGTGAGTGACATTGTAGAAGAAGTCATCTATAGCAAAGCTGATGCTTCTGTCGTGGTCGATAGTCCAGAATCTAGCAAAAAGATGGCAAGATCTAAGGTTGTTCCTCTACGAAAAGAAGAGAAAACGATAGAGAACAATCCACAGCCTGCGACGGTGGCACCAGAACAAGTGATTGATGAAACGAGTTCTACTCCTACTAAACAGCCTCAGGAAACTCCTAAGCTGAGTTTCTGGCAACGATTTAGAAAACGCTTCTTCGGAGATGGAGAATAACATCCTAGTGAAGAGGAGCTGATTCAGGGATACTATCGTGTTCCTCCATCTAATGGGGGGATTGGTGATAAGATTTTAAGATTTCGAGAGAGTGGGACAGAAATCGGTAATTCGTTAGAATTCGATTTCGTCGTCCCACCTCCGCACAGTTGAGTAGGGCTGTAAAAGCTGATGAAATTAGCGTAGTAGAGCCCACTCAACCACTGCGTCTTGCTCGACAATCCAAAAACAATTGAGAGGCTAGGACTTTTGTCCCAGCCTCTTTTCTTACGTCGGAAAGTTTTAGTATATGTTTGAACAAGCCAAATAAGCTATTTCATTTTAATTTTTTCAGTAATTCTTAGGTTGTATTATTAAAAAAATTAATTTGTCTACATTCTAAAGTTTCCTAGAAAAATCTAGGAAACTTTTTTTATTTCATAAACATTTCATATTTCTTTTCTATAATAACTATAACAAATTGATGAAAGCGCCCATATTGCATTGCTGTGGGCTTTGAAATGGAGGGTGAGTTCATGCTCTTACAACAGGCAATCGCCTATATTTCTCGAAAAAGAACGAGGAATCTGGTTCTCTTTCTGATTCTCCTCTTGATCCTTTCTTGCTTGTATTTCTGTTTTTCACTGATGCAAGTGGGAGGAAGGCTGGAGGAACATATCAAACAGTCGGCTGGGACCAGTTTTGCCTTGACCAGTAAACAGGGGAATACTCCCTTTGCTCTGAAGGAAGCTGAAAAGGTGAAAGAGCTTTCTGGGGTGGGAGCCATGGTTCCCCAATATGAAAGTCCCGTTCGCATTCTTGGAAAAGAAGCGGTGACGGGGCAGCAGTCGGTGGAGCGAGACGATTTGGGGCAGGAAGCCAAGCAAGCGCTAGGCGCTGTCTTTACCCAGAAGACAGACCAGCACCTGGATTTCCGCAGTAGCAGTTTCCAACTGGTGCAAGGCAAGCACTTATCCGACAAGGCTCGCGGCCAGATCTTGATCCACCAAGAGTTGGCTAAGAAGAACAAGCTAAAGGTCGGAGATTCCTTGACCTTATCCAGCTTTCAGATGGGAGAGCCTCCTGCCAAAGAGCAAACCTTTAAAATCGTAGGGATCTTTTCAGGTAAGAAACAGGAAAAATTCACAGGAATGACCTCTGATTTGAGTGAAAATCAAGTCTACCTTCCTTATGAGGAAGCGACTAAGCTTCTTGGTCTCAGTCAGCAAGAAGTGACCCAGGTCACCTTTGGGGTCAAAGATCCTGAGAAAATCGATGCTCTCTTGAAGCAAGTCAAAAATTTGGATCTGGATTGGCAATCGCTGCGCGTGGTCGAAGATCGCAAGGCCTTTGACCAGATGAAGGAATCCTCTCAGACCCTAGAAGGCCTGGTACGAATCATGATGATCGTCCTCCTGGTGACGGGAGCAGGTGCCCTATCGCTCTTACTGAGTCTCTGGACACGAGAGCGAATTCATGAAATCGGGGTGCTCTTATCCATTGGGAAGAGCAAGGGCCGGATCTTTAGACAGTTCCTCTTGGAAGTGGTGCTGGTATCCTTACTAGCGGTGCTCCCAGCCTTTCTCATCGGGCGGATGGTCAGCCATCGTTTCTTGGAGCAATTTGTCGGACAGACCGGTCAACAGCAGACCCTAGACTTGCTCAACCAAATCCCTCAAGGCCTTTCCTTAGGAATCGCCTATGCTAGCCTCTTGTGCTTGATACTTCTGTCGCTGGGTGTAACTACCAGCATGATCTGGCGCAAGACCCCAAAAGAAATATTAACAAAAATGAGTTAAGGAGAAATGACACTTATGTTAGAACTCAAACATGTATCCTATAGTTACCAAAGCTACCAAGAAGAGATTTTCTCAGACGTGAACTATCAGTTCAAAAATGGGACATTTTACAGCATTATCGGTCAGTCTGGGGCAGGGAAATCGACCCTTCTCTCTCTCTTGGCTGGTCTGGATAATCCCAAGAAGGGGCAGGTTCTCTTTGATGGGGAGGACATCCAGGTCAAAGGGTCTAGCTACCACCGCAAGCACCATGTTTCTCTGGTCTTTCAGAATTACAATCTGATTGACTATTTGACGCCACTTGAAAATGTCCGCCTGGTCAACAAACAAGCTGGGAAAGACATTCTCTTGGAGTTGGGATTGGACGAAACGCAAATCAAACGCAATGTCCTTCAACTATCCGGAGGGCAGCAACAGCGGGTGGCCATTGCGCGTGCGCTCGTTTCAGAAGCACCTGTCATCTTGGCAGATGAGCCGACAGGAAACCTTGACGAACAGACAGCCGGTGACATCATTGCCATTTTGAAGAAGCTGGCCAAGGAACGTCAAAAATGTGTCATCGTTGTCACCCACAGTAAGGAAGTGGCAGAGGCCTCCGATGTGGTCTTGGAATTGAGTCGCCGTAGCCTCGTTGAGAAGAGCAAGTAAGGAGGGAATGCTATGTTGCGCAATGCTTTTGCTTATATCACACGTAAATGGCCCAAGTCTCTCTTGCTCTTTGCCATCATTCTCCTCATGGGGACCTTGAGCTTGATCGGACTCTCCATGAAGGGAGCCACCCAAAAAGCTTCATCGGAAAGCCTGGGATCCATCACCAATAGCTTCTCCATTCAGATCAATCGACGGACCAATCCGGGAACCCCTCGGGGAGCTGGGAATCTCAGAGGAGAAGATATCGAAAAAATCAGCCAGGTAGAGGGGATCACCACCTCCATCAAGCGGATCAATGCCATTGCGGATATCCTAGACCACGAGATCATTGAGACTGAAGAAACTCTGCAAAATCAATCTCCAGAGCGGGCCAAGCACTTTAAGAATACCTTGATGGTGACGGGGGTCAATGACTCTTCTAAAGAAGATAAGTTTGTCTCTGGAGCTTACAAACTGGTCCAAGGGGAGCATCTGACGGATAAGGACAAAAACCAAATCCTCATGCACGAAGATTTGGCGAAAAAGAATGGCCTCAAGGTAGGCGATAAGGTTCGCCTCAAGTCCAATCTCTACGATGCTGACAATGAAAAAGGGGCCAATGAAACCGTCGAAGTGACCATTAAGGGTCTGTTCTCAGGGAAGAACCAAGCTCCTCTAACTTACGCCCAAGAATTGTATGAAGATACCCTCATTTCTGACCTAGATACAGCTGCCAAACTCTACGGCAATACTGTTCAAACAGCTACCTATGAGGATGCGACCTTCTTTGCCAAGGGGGATCAGGACCTGGATCAATTGATCGAAAAAAATCAAAGCCTTGGATATCCCATGGAATTACTTTGACTTGGTTAAGAGCTCTTCCAACTACCCAGCCTTGCAAAAATCCATCAGCAGACATGTTCCAAGTGGCGGACTACTTGTTTATCGGTAGCCTCATCTTTGCTAGCTTGCTTCTCACCCTTCTCCTCGTCTTGTGGCTCAATGCCCGTCGCAGAGAAGTGGGAATCTTACTGGCTTTAGGACTTTCTAAGGTACAGATTGCGGGGCAATTCGTGGCAGAATTAGTCATGATTTCTATCCCAGCCTTCCTCCTCTCCTATGGAGTCGCAGGGCTTCTTGCTAAAGCAGTGGGAGATACGGTGCTTAAGAACGTAACCAGTGGCATTGCCAAACAAATGGCTCAAGAATCCTCTGCAGCCAACCTTGGTGGGGGAGCTGAGGCAGAAAGCTTCAGTAAGACCCTGACGGAACTCCATATGGACATCCAACCGAGCCAATTGCTGGTGATTGTGTTGGTTGGCGGCCTCCTCTTGATCTTCGTATCCATCCTTTCTTCTCAATGGCTCTTGCATAAGAAACCAAAGGAACTCTTGGTGGATGTCGAATAAGAGATTGTTTCCTAAAATAGAAATAGGGTATAATAGGAGGTAGAAGAAGTTTCTTAGATAAAGGAAAATGTATGAAGATACTAATCGTAGAAGATGAAGTCCTGATTCGCGAAGGGATGAGCGACTATCTCATGGAATGTGGCTATGAGATCTTTGAAGCAGGTGATGGGCAGGAGGCTCTGGACCTCTTTCACAAAGAAGCGCCGGATCTGGTCTTGCTGGATATCCAGCTCCCTATCCTCAATGGCTTGGAAGTGCTCAAGACCATCCGGAAGACCAGCTCAGTCCCTGTCCTCATGCTGACGGCCTTCCATGACGAGGACTATAAGTTAACGGCCTTTGGAGAGTTGGCGGATGGCTACCTGGAAAAACCCTTCTCCTTGTCCCTCTTGAAGGTCCGTATCGAAGCAATTTTTAAAAAGCTCCAGCCTTCCCGGGTCTTCACCTATGGAGAGGCACGGGTGGATTTTGAGAGCTACACAGCCAGCCTAGCAGGGCAAGCCATCTCCATGAACGCCAAGGAGTTGGAAATCTTGGAATACTTGCTCCAGCATGAGGGCAAGGCCCGGACCCGCTCTCAGATTCTCGATGCCGTCTGGAAGGAGACGGAGGAGATTCCTTTTGACCGGGTGATCGATGTCTATATCAAGGAACTACGAAAAAAACTAGAGCTGGACTGTATCGTTACAGTGCGCAATGTCGGCTATAAATTGGAGAGACCATGACCAAACGGAGTATCTTTGCAAAGATCTTTCTGATCACCTTTGCCCTTTTTAGTGGCTTAGTCATCCTTCTACATGCTTCGGTTTACTTTATTTTCCCGTCGACCTATATCGAGTCCCAGCGCCAGACGATTTTGAAGAAATCCCAGGCTCTGGCCAAGAGTTTCCAAGGCCAGGAAGAAGGAACCATTGAGTCCGTCATCGACCTTTATTCCAAAACCAATGATATCAAGGTGTCTATCAAAGGAAAGGAAAAACAAAATGCCCTAGAGGTCAAGGATGACCTGCTCGTGAACCCGGACAGCCAGAACAATTCTCTGGTCATTGAGGAGCGAAAAATTCAGACCAAAGAGGGGAAGGACTTGACCTTGCAATTCTTAGCAACTGTCGATTCCCAAAAGGAAGCGCGGGACATCAGTCTAGGCTTCCTTCCCTATAGTCTTCTGGCTTCCTTTGTCCTGTCACTGCTTGCCTCTATCTCTATGCCCGCCTGATTTCTGCTCCGATCTTGGAGATCAAGCAGATGACCAAGCGGATGAAGCGCTTGGATCGAACAGCCAATCTCCCCATTCATTCGCAGGATGAGATCGGTGTTCTCAAGCAACAGATCAACGACCTTTATCACCATCTCCTAGAAGTAATCGACAATCTGGAGCAGCAGAAACAGGAAAATCTGAAGTTGGAGCAGATGAAGGTGGAATTCCTACGGGGAGCCTCGCATGAGCTCAAGACGCCTCTGGCCAGCTTAAAGATTATTCTAGAAAATATGCGGGATAAGATCGGCCGCTACAAGGACCGGGACCGCTATCTGTCGGTCTCCCTCGATATCGTCGATGAGATGAACCAGATCGTCCTAGAAATCCTGTCCCTGTCCTCTGTCCAAGAATTGGCCGGAGAAAAGGAGTGGATCCAACTAGACCAGGTCGTAGAGCAGATCCTCGACCAGTACAAGGTCTTGGCTCAATCCCGCGCGCTCACAATTGACAATCAGATCCCAGCTAAACCAATCTATATGGACCCAGCGATTCTAAAATTGGTCCTCTCAAACGTCATCAGTAATGCCGTCAAGCATTCAGATGCCGGTGGAGAGATCCAGCTCCGTCTCGAAGAAGGGACGCACTTGGCGGTTGAAACACCAGCCAGGAAATGGTAGAGACCGCTGAGATGCCAATGACCGCTAGTAGCCAGAAGAAAGAAGGCGGCTTGGGACTCTTCGTAGTCCAACACTTGCTAGACCATGAAGAACTGGCCTACCAATTTGATAAAACAGCTATGGGCTTACGCTTCCGTATGGAACTGCCCAAAGAGCCTCAAGAATAACCCAAAAGTGAAACCAAGCCTTTTTCTAACAGAAAAGAAGAGGCTGGGACAAAAGTCCTAGCCTCTCAATTATTTTTGGATTGTCGAGCAAGACGCAGTGGTTGAGTAGGCTCTACTACGCTGATTTCATCAGCTTTTACAGCCCTACTCAACTGTGCGGAGGTGGGACGACGAAATCGAATTCTAACGAATTACCGATTTCTGTCCCACTCTCGAAAAGGAGCGAAATAGCCCGTATTTTGGGGCTATTTCGCTCCTTTGTTTTTGAATAAGTTCACAAAGCTTTTCAATCGTCTCCCATCTTTATTGGTGAAAGATTCGGTAAGTATCATCTTACTTATAAAATGAAGAAAGAAACTCGGTCTATCAAATTTTTCACTTACCATCGGAAAGAATCTAAAAGATACTTTGCAAAGCATGTAAGTGGTAATTTCCACCTAATTCCGTCCATTCAAGGTTATGATAAAACCACCAAACCTTGCGATATTCTTGATCATTTTGAACTCTCCATGGTTCTTCATGAGGTAAATAGGAAATCATTCCTGGAAAATCTTGGCCTGTAGGTAAGGGATGATCTGCCTCGCATGTAGGATGATCAAGGTCGTTGTAGTCAACATCTAGCTCCAACCAATTCGATTTAGATAGACAATTGAAATCGTTTTGACCGTCCCCTTCCAATTTCAATGACCTGTCACCTAGTATCCCCATCATCGTCTGAGAGGTATTTTCCTTCTGACAAGCAGGAAAATTTATAAAGAAAACCTGCGGAGTAACGGTTTCATGTGATATGTACCCAGAATCCTGGACACATGTTATGAACTAAGTGGAACACATGGATGCTATCCTGTACATTACAGGTGGCATCCATTTTGTTTTTCCTTGTATTCTTTCATTGTTGTAATAACTTATGTATTCATCTAGTGCTTTTGAAAAGCTCTCAAATGATTCATATTCTTTCTCGTAGCTGTAGTACATTTCATTCTTTAGACGTCCAAAGAATGTTTCCATAATGCAATTATCTATGCAATTGCCACGTCTAGACATTGATTGGATAATTCCCCTGTTTTTTAGTTCCTGACGATAGTAGTTATGTTGATATTGCCATCCTTGATCTGAATGAAATATTAATCCTGTAAGTGATTTGAACTTTTTAAACGCCATCTCTAGCATTCTCTTGATTTGATTTAGGTTTGGACTCATCGACAAGTCATATGAAATAACTTCATTTGTGTACATATCAATTATCGGAGAAAGGTAACACTTTCCCCATGAAAAATTAAACTGAGATACATCAGTTGTCCACTTCTGAAGTGGTGCTGTTGCTGTAAAGTCTCTATCTATTATGTTTGGTGCTACTTTACCTACTTCACCCTTGAATGAGTGATACTTTTCTTTAGGTCTTTTGCCTTGCAATCCAAGTGAATGCATGATACGTTGTACTCTTTTATGATTGACAGAATTTCCACGTCTTAAGAGCTCTCTATACACTCTTCTCACACCATATCTACCTTTATGCTGGCTAAATATTTTCTTGATTTCTTCAGTGAGCTCAATATTTCTAAAGTCTACAGTATCAACTTTACTGATTTCGTAGTAGTAAGTTGATTTAGGCATATTTAAACCTTTTTAGTAGGTGCTTTAATTGGTATCCTTCTTCTCTGAGCGCTTTGATGATTCGTCGCTTTTTCGCCTTGAGTTGCGCAGCCCATCTTTCTTGCCTCAAGGCGATCCTTTTTTTTACTACTTCAATCTCCGCTTTCATTGCCACAATTTCTTCTCTTAGTCTGATTAACTCTTCACGTTCTGATTCAGTTAAAGGCTTGGGCTTAATCGTTTTTCTTTTTTTCATATCAGGTTTCTTACTCTTGCGACCTTTCTTTTTATTCACAAGACCATTGTAACCTAATTCTTTGTATTTGCGAACCCAGGTATATAGCATTCCATTATTTATACCTGCAGAAACAGCAACTGACTTGTTGGATTGTCCTGCTAATACTTTAGCAACTAATTCATATTTCGCTTCAGGGGTCCACACTTTGTTATTACCTAAGTGCTTTAATGCATCTGGTCCATTTTGTTCTTCGATACGAACCCAGTATCGAACCATTAGATGAAAGTTTGATGTTTTTATTCCTTCTGGTGTTTCAGGCCATATTCCTTTTCTATATAGCTCAATACACTCTAACTTATACTCATGACTGTAACGCATGAAAATACCCTCCTTACTGGGTGTCCAGTAAAGAGGGTACATATCAATGTTTCCATGAAGCATAAGGAATTTTTACGGTGGCGATTGGATAGCCTTTTAAATCGATGCTAAACAAGTCCTCCAAATTTTTTGTAATAAGGATATTTTGGTCGAGGTACAGGGCTTTCTTTTCCTCCACAAAATCAACGATTAAAGAATGAAAACGATCAAAATCATCAAATGTTAAAGGGGTATTTTCAGATAGACGACAATCGATAATATCTGAATCAAACTCCTCTAATCGTCTTTTCATTTGTTGAAACCATTCATACGGGAAATCATGATTTACAAGATAAAAGCGGAGTGAGCGATTATGAAAACAAATGGACTTAATAGTCGTTTGAATTTCGTACAGATTGCGAAAGTGGGATACCAAAATAATGGCTTTTTTATTGTCTTTATGCATCGGTGTAAGATAGTTTAATAAATCTCTCTTTTCTTTCATTTGGTAAAAGATATGAGACTTTGGTAACTTCCTATTTTCAATTTCTGAAATAAAGAAATTTAACGAATCCATATAACCTTTTTTATAGGCTCTCAGTGGATATCCCAGAGTCGCCAACATTGATAATCGTTCCTCTTGAATTAAAAGACTCTCATTAAACCAGTCAACCGTCCAATTACGCGATAAACTCTCTCCTCGATGTCGATAAATATAAGATCCTTTATGGATGTAGACTATTTTTTCTGATTTCAAGAAAACTTTCAAATTAAATAAGGCATCTTCCCCCGTCCTTGCCAATGGAAAGTGAAGATCATTAAGAATTTCTTTTCGATAAATTTTTGCCCAAGGAACAATTAAAGCGGCATTTTTCGACTCTCTAGAATCATTTAATAAGTTCATTACTGAATAATTGTCATAAATTTCTTCATAATAGTCATTTGACATATGGAAGTAAAAGTTAGAATCTTCATCATTGAAGCTGGTATAATTTTCAAAAACAATATCTGCTTGATATTCTTCAATTTTTTCATATAAGACTTCAACATAAGTCGGTTCAATCCAATCATCAGAGTCTATAAAAATAATATATTCAGAAGTAGCAAAGTCTAATCCTAAATTACGCGCTTCGGACACGCCTTCATTTTCCTTTTCTAGATAAACAATTCGGTTATCTCGTGCTTCATATTCCTGACAAATGGCACCAGAATTATCCGTCGAACCATCATTCACAATAATGACTTCGAACTGATTAAAAGTCTGTCCTAAAATACTATCCAGACATTGCCTTAAGTATTTTTCTCCACGTTATAAATCGGCACGATAATACTAACTAGTTTTTCCATTCATTTCTCTCTTCTTTCTCCACTCATCCTTCTGCGGAGATGCTTTTTTGTCGTTTCTTACTTACAGACCTTGAAACCTTGCAGATCAACCTTTCAAACAGAATAGGGGGGGCTTCATCGCATTTAATCTATTTTTTACTTCCCTCACCATTTCGTCAAAGAGATTTCTCCGCTATTGAGCCATATTTCTCCATGGTTGTCTAATTGGACCAAGAGTTGGCCGGTATCAGAGATATCTTTGGCGAGGCCTTGATAGGTCTGCTGATTTTGCTCAAAAGTGACAGTTCGTCCTAGGACCAGGGAGCGCTCTTTATAGAGGTAGACCAGTTCATCGATATCCGTTTGGAAGAATTCCTTCCAGATTTCGCTGATGAGGTCATTGCGGGTGATAGGACAAGGCCCTTCAAATAAGGAACCCGCCTTGCTTTTTAGCTCTTCTGGAAAAGTAGGGATAGCCAAATTGAAGCCGACTCCGATAATGACATCTGTGACAAGACCAGTCTCAATAGACGTGATTGCTTCGGTTAAGATTCCCCCAATTTTTTTATGGCGGTAGTAAATATCATTGACCCACTTGATATCGATATCGATCAGGGTCAAGTTTTTAATAGCCTTGTAGATAGCTCCAGCGACCATCAAGGTATAAGGAGGGAGCTCTGCAGGTGGCAGTTGAGGCTTAAGATGAAGGGACATGTAGATGCCCCCTTGATCGGTGCAATAGTAGTCACGACCAAAGCGGCCCTTTCCAGCGGATTGCGAATTGGCTAGGTAGAGCGCCTTGCCTTCTTGATGGGCTTCTATACCTAATTTAGCATCCAATTGGGTGGAGCTACATTGTTCGTTTAAGGAAACGGTCAACTGGGTATTTTTTGCGATCACTTCAGGAAGCAGAATATCGCCTGAGACCAATTTGTAGCCCTTCTTTTTGAGGGATTCGATGACGACCCCACATTTTTCTAGACGTTGGATGGCCTTCCAGATAGAGGTGCGGGAAACACCTAGTTCTTGCGCCAGCTGCTCCCCGTTGACATAATCATCTGCCTGAGAAAGGGTTTGAAAGAGGATTTCATGTGTTTTCATAGGACCTCCTAGCGACTGCTATCTCGAATAGTTAGTTTGGTAGCTAATTTGACCATATAGGGAACACTTGGTTGATTCCCTTGAAAGGTCTGTCGCAACATTTGAATGGCTTGCTTGCCCATTTCTTCTGTATAGACGGTTACTGTAGAGAGGGCAGGAAAGACATACTTAGCAATCGATGTATCATTGAAGGAAATGATACTGACACGATCAGGAATTGCGATTTGGTGCTCCTGAAGAGAGCGAAGGGCTCCGACAGCCAGGGCATCACTGGCCATGAAAAAGGCAGTTGGTAAGTCGTCCCCCAATGAATGAATCAGTTTCTCCATCATCTGATAACCCGACTCGGTCGAGAATTGACCAACAGAAACAAAGCGCTCTTCATAAAGTCCTTTTTCTGTGAGATACTGTTGAAAGGTTCGTTGACGGGGATCTATTTGAAGCGGTGTCGCATCTGCGGTTTCTTCCTGACCAACCAAGAGCCCGATCTCCTTGTGGCCATGATCAAGGAAATACTCGAGAGCGGTGATGACAGAATCTTCTAGATCGGTCGTCACACAGGAATGGCCCAGATAGAGGGTATTGCTATCGACAAAAATAAGGGGTTTGCCGTAGCTTTCCAGATCTTGAATAGTCTTAGGACTGAATTTACCAAGAGCGATGATGCCGTCTGCCTCTTGAATCAAGGACCAATCGTCATTATTAAAGATACGAAAGATCTCATATCCTAATTCCTGGGCTTGTTTTTCTAACCCCATCCGAATGGCATAGTAGTAGAGGTCATCTAATTCTTCTTCGCGTGTGTACCATTCAAAGATGACGATTTTATGAAAATCCTCAACTGGTTGAGGCGCTGTTTTGCGGCTCTTCTTTTGGTAATGCAGGTCCTCAGCGATGCGAAGAATCCGACTGCGCGTGTCTTCACCGACCGATAAGGTTGCATCCTGGTTGAGGACGCGAGAGACCGTTGCCTGAGAAACGCCTGCTTTTTCCGCAATGTCTTTAATCGTTGCCATAGTTCATCCTTTATTGATTTCTACTTCCAGTATACTCTAAAAACTAGTAAAAAGAAATAAAATTTTACTAAATTTTATGTTTGCTGCGATATTGGCTAGGAGTCAGTTGGCTATAGGCCTTAAAAGCCTTTGAAAAATAGAGGGGATCTGAAAAGCCCACCGAGTAAGCTACAATCTTAATGCTTTCGTCTGTGTTGGTCAGTAACTGCTGGGCACGCTGCATGCGGACCGAGTGCAAGAATTCCTTGGGAGAGATCTGGTGAAACTCCTTAAAGACAGTTGTCAGATAGGAGCGATGGACATTGAGGTCATCGGCGATCTCTTGAATACTCAAGTGTTCTTTACCGTAATGCGTCTCAATCATATGCTTACAGGTCAGATAGAGTTGATAGGTTGGAGAGAGATAGCTCTTTTGTACGTTGGGTGCTACTTTCCCAATGAGATAAAGCAGTTCATAGATCTGCGAGAGAAGGTGGAGTTGGTAATGTGAAGTCATTTTCGAAGTCTCTGCCTTGTGGACGAGCTGCTCCATAAACTGGCCGATCTTTTCTGTTTCCACCTCTGTTTTCTTTAAAAAGCCTTTTTCATGCAAGGTTGAAAAACGCATGAAATCACTCACCTTGGTGCCACTGATGCCAATCCAGTAGTAGGACCAAGGTTCTTCTTCATCTGCCTTGTAGTAGGTCACCTTATTTTTGGGGAGAAGGAAGAGATCCCCGGCCTCTAGGTGGATTTCTTTTTTATTGAAGTGGAAGACTCCCTTTCCCTTGGTAATAAAATGCAGAACAAAATTTTCCCGAACGCTGGGGCCAAATTCATAGTTTTTAGGACAATCTTCGTAGCCATAAAAATCAAGGGCTAGGTCAATGGTATCAGTTTGGTATTCAGAAAAGACTAACATAGGTAAACCTCCTACCTAACATTTTACCATATATGTCCAACAAAATTCTATTTTAGTAAACGTTTACATTATGTAAAATAAAGACATGTTAAAAAAGAAAGTTATTGGAACTGAATTTAAAAATACATAGTGATATTTATAGGATCCAATGGAGGAAGATATGGCAATTCGTATCGAACAAAATTTGTTCTATGTAGAAAGTAAGGGACTGAGCCTGATCCTTGAAAATCGAGATGGCTACCTAATGCTCAAGCATTTGGGACGTCCGATCCCGTCTTATCATTTTTCCAATACGGTGCATGAAAAAGATCATGCCTTCTCTGGGAATCCAACACCTGACAATCGAACCTTCAGCTTGGATACCCAGCGTCAGATCTTGGGACAGCACGGGCTTGGAGATTTTCGAAAGCCGTCTATTCAAATCCAGCACGGCGCCACAGAGGTGACGGATTTCCTCTATGTCGGAGCCAATATCTACTCTGGCAGTGTCGAGGCAACTGGTCTTCCGAATCCTCACTCGGTAGATCAGGCTGAAACCTTAGCCCTGGTCTTTGAAGATGATCAAGCAGCCCTCCGGTTGACCATCTACTACACAGCCTACGAGGACCGGGCAACCATCACTAGTTTTTCAAAGATTGAAAACTGCAGTGATGAAAGCGTCGTGATCCACAAGGCGCTCAGTGTGTTGGCAGATGTCCCAGCAGGTGACTATGATGTCATCACCCTTCAAGGGGCCTATGCGAGAGAAAAAACAGTTCGCCGTCAGCAAGTAGAGCAAGGAATCTTCTCCATCAGCTCCAACCGTGGTGCTTCAGGACACGCCCAGACTCCTGCTCTGATCCTTGCTGACCATGAAGTAACAGAAGATGCCGGTTCTGCTCTTGCCTTCCAACTGCTCTACAGTGGAAATTTTGAAGGATTTGTTCAAAAGAATCAACTCAATGAAGTTCGGGTTGGATTGGGAATCAATCCAGAAAACTTCTCCTGGGAGTTGGCGCCAAATCAGAGCTTTGATACGCCGGTGGCAATGATCAGCTACTCACATGAGGGATTGACGGGTCTCAGTCAAGAGAGTCAAGCATTTGTCCAAAACCATATCATTCCTAGCCAGTTTGCCCATAAAGAACGTCCAATTCTCATCAACAACTGGGAAGCCACCTACTTTGATTTTAAGAAAGACAAATTATTGGAGCTAGCGGATGAGGCTCAAAAAGTGGGAATCGAGCTCTTTGTTCTGGATGATGGCTGGTTTGGCAATCGCAATGATGATAATCGGGCCCTCGGTGACTGGACTGTCAATGAAGAAAAATTACGAGGAAGCCTAGCAGAACTGATCCAAGGCATCCATGACAAGGGACTTCAATTTGGCCTTTGGGTGGAGCCAGAAATGATTTCTGTTGATAGCGACCTCTATTGGGCTCATCCGGACTGGGCTATTCAAGTCCCAGGCTATGAACACACCTATTCACGGAATCAACTGGTGCTCGATTTCTCCAATAAAGAAGTAGTGGCTTATATCAAGCAGGTCTTGGATGACTTACTTGGAAACCATGAGATCGACTATATCAAATGGGATATGAACCGCAATATCACTAAACTTGGAAATGGTAAAACCTACCTTGAAACCAAGATGCAATCCCATGCTTATATCTTAGTCTCTATGAAGTAGTTTCTTACTTAACAGAGAAGTACGAGAACATCCTCTTTGAGTCCTGCTCTGGAGGTGGTGGCCGCAACGACCTTGGTATGATGCGGTACTTCCCTCAGGTCTGGGCAAGTGACAATACGGATGCCATTGCCAGACTTCCGATCCAGTATGGTTCTAGCTACCTCTATCCTACCATTTCTATGGGGGCTCACGTATCAGCGGTTCCAAATCACCAGATGGGAAGGATGACACCGCTTGAAACGCGTGGTCATGTGGCCATGATGGGAAATCTGGGCTATGAATTAGATCTAACCAGTCTTCCGCAAGAAGAGTTGGATAGGATCGCAGCTCAAGTCGCTCATTACAAAACGATTCGACCACTTGTTCAATTCGGAAAACACTACCGCTTGATCAATCCAAGCCAAGGTAGCAATCAAGCAGCCGTCCAGTTCACTTATCAAGATCGCACGGTTGTAACTTATGTACGTGTCTTATCAACGGTTGAGGAGATCGAGCCGACCCTGAAACTCAAAGGATTGGAAGAAGATGCGCTCTATAGCTTAGAAGGGACAGACCAAGTCTATTCAGGAGCTGAGCTCATGTATGCCGGCTTAACCGTGGTTCTTCCTCAGGGAGATTTCCTCACTAAACAATATGTTTTTGTCAAAAAATAAAAGGAGACAGCCAAATGAAATGGTATAAAAAAATCGGACTTCTTGCGACTACAGGCCTAGCCTTGTTTGGGCTCGGTGCTTGCTCCAACGATGGTAAATCTGCGGATGGCACAGTGACCATCGAGTATTTCAACCAGAAAAAAGAAATGACCAAAACCTTGGAAGAAATCGCGCGTGATTTTGAAAAGGAAAATCCAAAGGTTAAGGTCAAAGTTGTCAATGTACCAAACGCTGGTGAAGTATTGAAAACACGTGTTCTCGCAGGGGATGTGCCAGATGTAGTCAATATTTATCCACAGTCGATCGAACTGCAAGAATGGGCAAAAGCGGGTGTCTTCGAAGATTTAAGCAATAAAGATTATCTCAAACGCGTGAAAAATGGCTACGCTGAAATATGCCGTAAATGGAAAAGTCTACAACGTTCCTTTCACAGCCAATGCTTACGGAATCTACTACAACAAAGATAAATTCGAAGAGTTGGGCTTGAAGGTTCCTGAAACTTGGGACGAATTTGAACAGTTAGTAAAAGACATCGTTGCCAAAGGACAAACTCCATTTGGGATTGCAGGAGCAGAAGCTTGGACCCTCAATGGGTACAATCAATTGGCCTTTGCGACAGCAGCAGGTGGAGGAAAAGAAGCCAACCAATACCTTCGTTATTCTCAACCAAATGCCATTAAATTGTCTGATCCGATTATGAAGGATGACATCAAGGTTATGGATATCCTTCGCATTAAAGGTTCTAAGCAAAAGAATTGGGAAGGCGCAGGTTATACAGACGTTATCGGAGCCTTCGCGCGTGGGGATGTCCTCATGACACCAAATGGATCTTGGGCCATTACCGCGATCAATGAACAAAAACCGAAATTTAAGATTGGAACCTTCATGATTCCAGGGAAAGAAAAAGGACAAAGCTTAACCGTTGGTGCGGGAGACTTAGCATGGTCTATCTCAGCTACTACCAAACATCCAAAAGAAGCCAATGCCTTTGTGGAATACATGACCCGTCCAGAAGTCATGCAAAAATACTATGATGTGGACGGATCTCCAACAGCGATCGAAGGGGTCAAACAAGCAGGAGAGGATTCACCGCTTGCTGGGATGACCAAATATGCCTTTACGGATCGTCACTTGGTGTGGTTGCAACAATACTGGACCAGTGAAGCAGACTTCCATACCTTGACGATGAACTATGTCTTGACAGGTGATAAACAAGGAATGGTCAATGATTTGAATGCCTTCTTTAACCCGATGAAAGCGGATGTGGATTAGGAGTAGAGAGACGATGAAAAAAGTATTACAAAAATATTGGGCATGGGCTTTTGTGGTCATTCCCCTCTTATTACAAGCAATTTTCTTCTATGTGCCAATGTTTCAAGGAGCCTTTTACAGTTTTACCAACTGGACAGGTTTGACCTATAACTACAAATTTGTTGGCTTGAACAACTTTAAGCTCCTCTTTATGGATCCAAAATTCATGAATGCCATTGGCTTTACTGCGATCATCACGATTGCCATGGTAGTTGGTGAGATTGCCCTTGGGATCTTTATTGCGCGTGTCTTGAACTCTAAAATCAAAGGCCAAACCTTCTTCCGTGCTTGGTTCTTCTTCCCAGCTGTGTTGTCTGGTTTGACAGTGGCGTTGATCTTCAAACAAGTCTTCAACTACGGTCTACCAGCCATTGGGAATGCTCTTCATATTGAATTCCTCCAAACCAGTCTTTTAGGGACTAAGTGGGGAGCGATCTTTGCTGCTGTCTTTGTCCTTCTTTGGCAAGGGGTGGCCATGCCTATCATTATCTTCCTAGCAGGTCTGCAATCTATTCCAACTGAGATTACAGAAGCAGCCAGAATCGATGGTGCAACGAGCAAGCAAGTTTTCTGGAATATTGAATTGCCTTACTTGCTACCAAGTGTCTCTATGGTCTTTATCCTAGCCCTAAAAGGTGGGCTTACCGCCTTTGACCAAGTCTTTGCCATGACTGGTGGGGGTCCAAACAATGCCACAACCTCCCTTGGGCTCTTGGTTTATAACTACGCCTTTAAAAACAACCAATTCGGTTATGCCAATGCCATTGCCGTAATCTTGTTCTTCTTAATTGTAGTGATTTCGATCATCCAATTGAGAGTATCTAAGAAATTTGAAATTTAAGAGGAGAAGCACGATGAAACAAGATGAAAGAAAAGCCTTGATTGGCAAATATATTCTATTGATTCTAGGATCGGTTCTGATTTTAGTGCCACTCCTTGCCACTCTCTTTAGTTCCTTCAAACCCACCAAAGATATCGTAGACAATTTCTTTGGATTCCCGACGAATTTCACATGGGACAACTTTAGCCGTCTCTTGGCTGATGGGATCGGTGGTTATTATTGGAACTCTGTTGTCATCACTGTCTTGTCTTTACTTGCTGTGATGATCTTTATTCCTATGGCGGCCTACTCAATCGCCCGCAATATGAGTAAAAGAAAAGCCTTTACCATCATGTACACCCTCTTGATCCTTGGGATTTTCGTACCTTTCCAAGTCATCATGATTCCGATTACGGTTATGATGAGTAAACTCGGTTTAGCTAACACCTTTGGTTTGATCTTGCTCTACTTGACCTATGCGATTCCACAGACCCTCTTTCTCTATGTAGGGTATATCAAAATCTCTATTCCAGAAAGTTTGGATGAAGCAGCAGAGATTGATGGGGCTAATAAATTTACAACCTATTTCCGCATCATCTTCCCAATGATGAAACCGATGCATGCGACAACGATGATCATCAATGCCCTTTGGTTCTGGAATGATTTCATGTTGCCACTCCTTGTCTTGAACCGGGATTCAAAAATGTGGACCTTGCCTTTGTTCCAATACAACTACGCAGGACAATATTTCAACGACTACGGACCAAGCTTTGCCTCTTACGTGGTCGGCATTATCAGTATCACCATTGTTTATCTCTTCTTCCAACGCCATATCATCGCAGGAATGAGCAACGGCGCAGTGAAATAACAAGATACAAAGGGACGATTCAGTTTGCTGAAAATTTCTGTAGAAAAATAGGAAATCGACGTAGTGTGCTTGCACACAAGGAGATTTATCTTTTTTCCTAAGAAATTAGTCCCGTGTTCAATTCCGTATACAAAGGGACGATTCAGCTTGCTGAAAATTTCTGTAGTACCCTAGGGCATCCACATCCGTAAACTACTGAAGTAGTAACGGCTGTGGAAAACCAGGGAATCTGAATAAGAAGCCTCGGCTTCTTGGAAGATTCATCTTTTTCACACAGAGCTTAGGGCGTGTTCAATTAAGATACAAAGTAACGATTCAGCTAGCTGATTTCAATCGTATCCTATGAAGCAATTATTTAAAAATATAAACTCAAGAAAGCCAGGTCTCTTCAGACTTGGCTTTCAAAAAAAAGAAAAGGAAACCATTATGCCAATTCAAAACAAAACCATGTTAATTACTTACTCAGATAGCTTAGGAAATAACCTCAAGGATCTCTATGAAAATCTGGAGAAGCACTTTGGGGATGCAGTAGGTGGAGTTCACCTCTTGCCATTTTTCCCATCAACTGGTGACCGTGGCTTTGCGCCTGTAGACTATGACCAAGTGGATCCAGCCTTTGGAGATTGGGAAGATGTCAAACGCTTGGGTGACAAGTACTATCTTATGTTTGACTTTATGATCAATCACATTTCTCGTCAATCTAAATACTACAAGGACTACCAAGAAAAGCATGACCAAAGTGCCTACAAGGACCTCTTCCTCAACTGGGACAAGTTCTGGCCGGAGAATCGTCCGACTCAAGCAGATGTAGATTTGATTTATAAGCGCAAAGACCGAGCTCCCAAGCAAGAAATCACTTTTGCGGATGGGACGACTGAGCATCTCTGGAATACTTTCGGGGAAGAGCAAATTGACCTAGACGTGACCAAGGAAGTGACCATGGACTTTATTCGCAAGACCATCGAACACCTGGCAAGCAATGGCTGTGACCTCATTCGTTTGGACGCCTTTGCCTATGCGGTGAAGAAATTGGACACCAATGATTTCTTTGTGGAACCAGATATTTGGGATTTGTTGGATAAGGTACGCGATATGGCGGCAGGCTACGGTGCTGAGCTTCTTCCAGAGATTCATGAGCACTATTCCATCCAGTTTAAGATTGCTGACCACGATTATTATGTCTATGACTTCGCGCTTCCAATGGTGACCCTCTATAGCCTCTATAGTTCAAAAGTGGATCGCCTTGCCAAGTGGCTGAAGATGAGTCCCATGAAGCAGTTCACGACGCTGGATACCCATGATGGAATTGGAGTGGTCGATGTCAAGGATATCTTGACAGATGAAGAGATTGACTATGCTTCAAATGAGCTCTATAAGGTTGGGGCAAATGTTAAACGCAAATATTCAACAGCAGAATACAACAACTTGGACATCTACCAAATCAATTCGACCTACTATTCAGCGCTTGGAGATGACGATCGTAAGTACTTCCTAGCTCGTTTAATTCAAGCTTTTGCACCAGGTATTCCACAAGTTTATTATGTTGGATTCCTAGCCGGGAAGAATGATTTGGAACTCTTAGAAAACACCAAAGAAGGCCGCAATATCAACCGTCATTACTACAGCAATGAAGAAATTGCTCAAGAAGTGGAGCGGCCAGTCGTGCAATCCCTTCTCAAGCTCTTTAGTTTCCGGAACAACTCGCAAGCTTTTGATCTAGAAGGAAGCATTGAGGTGGTAACACCAGATGATCATACCATTGTCATCACGCGCCAAAATAAAGACCAAACTGTCACAGCAGTAGCCCGAATCGATCTTGCTGAGGGCACTTACCAAGTGACAGAAAACGGTCAAGAAATGGTGTTTTAAAAACGATTGAAGTCAGGGCGAGACAGTTTTTCTCCAATATTTTTAAACAAAGGATTTGGCAGACCTTTCTAGTAGCCTATCTACCCGGCAAGTAATCCTTTTGCAACTTTGACCTTGTCAGGGGCTGATCATTCAAGATCTACTTTGATCTTCGCAAATTCTGTCTCATTCTGTCTTAATAGCCTCGTATAATACTAGGAACTCTGATACAAGAAAGGATAAATATGAGGGACCTTATTCTCTATCAGGAAACATACAAGCAGTTTCATCTGCGAAATGATTTTATTTCTTATATCTTTATGATTTCCCATGATGGGAAGTTGCTCCATCTTTATTATGGCCCGACCTTGCCAGAAGGGGATTATCGTCATTTGGTGGAAATGAAGCACCGTCCGATGACCACTTACCGGCAAGAAGGGGATCTTCTGTATTCACTCGAACACTTGCAGCAAGAATTTCCAGAGTATGGGGCGACAGATTTTCGCCACCCTGCCTTGGAACTGTCTTTTGAAAATGGTTCTCGGCTGACAGATTTTATCTATAAAGATCATGTGATTTTAAAGGGAAAACCAAGATTAGAAGGTTTACCAGCAACTTATGTTGAAAACGAGGATGAATGCCAGACCTTGCAAGTGAATCTGATCGATTCGGTGTCGGGTGTGGAAGTGAGTATTCAGTATAGTATTTTCCGAGACTTCCCTGTGATAACGAGAAGTCACCTGATCAACAATCAAGGCTCAAGGCCCCTTTCTATTGAAGGAGTCACCAGTCTTTCTTTAGACCTACCTGATCGAAACTATGAGATGATACAGCTTTCTGGAGCGTGGGCTCGTGAAAGGCACATTCATTCCACCTTGTTACGTCAAGGAATCCAATCGATTGAATCAACCCGTGGAATCTCTAGTCATCTGCACAATCCTTTCATTGCTCTAAAACGACCTGAAACCACCGAGAATCAGGGGGAGGTTATTGGACTCAGCCTGATTTACTCAGGAAATTTCCTTCTTCAAGCAGAAGTGGATACCTTCGATGTCACCCGACTTCAAGTGGGAATCAATCCCTTCCAATTTTGTTGGAAATTAGACCCTGGTGCTAGCTTTACAAGTCCAGAAGCAGTTCTGGTATACAGTAGAAATGGTTTAAACGATATGAGTCAAACTTTCCATCGTCTTTATCGTACCCGTCTAGCTAGGGGAGAATGGCGAGATAAGGAGTGGCCGATTCTACTCAATAATTGGGAAGCAACTTACTTTGATTTTGATCAGGAAAAACTGCTCAGGATTGCGCAAAATGCCAAAGAAGTTGGCGTCGAATTATTTGTCTTAGATGACGGCTGGTTTGGAAAACGAACCAATGATCGAACGGGTCTTGGAGATTGGGTTGCCAATCGCGAGCGATTTCCAGACACAATCGGGGCTTTATCAGAGAAAATTCATGATATGGGCTTGAAATTCGGCCTTTGGTTTGAACCGGAAATGGTCAACAAAGATAGCGATCTTTATCGTACACATCCGGACTGGATCCTAGAAGTAGCAGGTCATTCACCACGTCATGGACGAAATCAATTTGTCTTAGATTTTAGTCGTGAAGAAGTAGTAGATGCCATTTATGAACAAATGGCACGGGTGATTGAAGAGACAAAATTAGACTATATTAAGTGGGATATGAACCGTCCGCTTACGGATGTCTTTTCTAAATCCTTGGCTCCAGAGCAGCAAGGAGAAGTGTTTCATCGTTATGTTCTTGGATTATACCACTTATATGATCGTTTAACGACAGCATTCCCTTCTATTCTCTTTGAATCTTGTGCTTCAGGAGGCGGTAGATTTGATCCAGGTTTGCTTTATTATGCACCTCAAACTTGGACCAGTGATGATACAGATGCCGTTGAACGGCTTAAGATCCAATACGGAACTAGTCTAGTTTATCCACTCTCGACGATGGGAGCACATGTGTCCATTGTCCCTAACCACCAAACCAATCGGATCACACCGCTTACGACAAGGGGAAATGTCGCTTATTTTGGGGTCTTTGGTTACGAGTTGGATCTAGCTGAGCTGACGCAGGCTGAGAAGGAAATCGTAAAAGAACAAATTGACTTTTACAAAAAAGAGCGATCCCTGATTCATCAAGGGAATTTTTACCGTTTGCGCTCTCCTTTTGACTCAAATCAAGTCGTATGGTCGGTTGTCAGTCAAAATCGTTCCCGAGTGATTCTGGCTCAGTATAAGCTATTAAACGAGGTGAACCGTGGCTATGATCGTGTGTATCTACAAGGACTGAAGGCAGACGCTCTCTATGAAGTGGATGGGAAACAGTATAGTGGTGCAGAACTGATGTTAGCAGGCTTTAGTCTTTCAGACGCTTCCTGTGGCCAGCCTTTAAATCAAGAGAAACTGAGTTGTGATTTTGACTCTCACATTTGGGTTTTTGAAGAAGTAAAATAATCAGAAAAAGCAAATAGCTATTGATAGGATGCCTCTTAAGTAGACAGGGTAAATGACCAAAATCTACTTAAGAGGTCTTTTTATGACGAATAATTGCAACCGTTTACAAAACTATAAAACAATGGTACAATATCTATTGAAAGAAAGGAGGTCGCTTTATGAAAAAAATCATTTATCCATCTGCGGCCCTATTAACGGCTTTTGCTCTATTATCTGTTCAAACAGCAAAAGCAGACACAGCTCAAGCGTCGGATCAAGCCAATGAATCGGCAGCAACAGTAGAAGAGGTGGTGGCTTCTCCAACGCCAGAAAGCACTACAGAAAATCAGGGAGAAGTGGCTGAAACACCGACGACAACAGACCGTGCAGCTGTCCCTGCTGCCTCCCCAACGGTATCATCTACAGAGACGGCATCCCCTGAAGTGGAAAAACTGATTGAAAACATGCCACTCAAACAAAAAGTGACCCAAATGATTATGCCGGACTTCCGTAAGTGGCAGGAGGCTAATCAGGAGTCACCACAGGATCTCACCAAGGTCAATGCTGAAGTAGCAGATGCAATTGATAAATATGATTTTGGAGGCGTCATTCTTTTTGCTGAAAACGTCAAAGAGACCAAGCAAACTCTGGCTCTGACGCAAGATATGCAAAAGGCAGCGATTGAAAACAAAGCCAATAACGGGAAGATTCCACTATTGTTAGCCATCGACCAAGAAGGAGGGATCGTCTACCGCTTGGGTACGGGTACAGCCCTTCCTGGTAATATGGCTATTGGGGCTACCAATGATCCCAAACTAGCGAAAGAAGCCGGTCAAATCATCGGTCGAGAGCTTTCCGCGCTAGGCTTGAATGTGGACTTCGCTCCGGTGCTAGATACCAATAATAATCCTCAAAACCCTGTGATTGGGCTTCGTTCCTTCTCATCTGACCCGAACCGGGTTGCCTACTTGGGTATTCCGATGATGAAAGGCATTCAGGACTACAATGTGGCTGTAGCAGCCAAGCATTTCCCAGGTCACGGAGATACAGCGGTCGATTCACATACAGGTCTGCCATTGGTGGATAAATCACTTGCCGAGCTTGAAAAATTAGAACTCCTTCCATTCAAAAAAGCTATGGATGAAGGGGTCGACCTCTTGATGACGGCTCATATCCAATACCCGCAGATTGAAAAAGATCAGGTCGTTTCAAAAGAAACAGGCGAGAAGATTTATGTTCCAGCGACTCTTTCTGATGATATTTTAACGGGCTTGGTAAGGAAGAAATACGGCTATAAGGGCGTGATTGTCTCCGATGCCATGGGGATGGATGCCATCGCCAAGAACTTCGGTGAGGTGGAAGCTGTGAAAATGGCCATCAAAGCAGGAGTTGACCTGGTCTTGATGCCAACGACCCTTCGCAGTAAAGCCGATTTGAGCAAGATTGATACCATTGTCGATGCAGTGGTAGATGCCGTGAAAACCGGTGACATTTCAGAAGAACGCTTAAATGAGTCGGTTCGCCGGATTCTGACCCTCAAAGAAAAACGTGGGGTCCTGAATTTTGATCCAAGTGCTCGAACAGCTGAAAAAGCAGAGGAAGCAGTTGGATCTACCCTCAATCGTGACTTGGAACGCAAGATTGCAGCGGCAGCGGTGACGGTTGTAAAAAATGAAGACAATACCTTGCCATTTAAGGTGCAAACAGGGGACCATGTCTTACTCTTAGGAGCTTTTGAAAACGAAGTTCCTGGACTCGATTTAGGCATGCGTCGCTTAATTGCTGACGGAGTGCTTCCAAAAGATACCTCCTTTGTGGCCAAGAACTTCACTAAAGAATCTACCCTTGATAGTCTAAAAGAAGACCTAGAGAAAGCCACTCACATCGTAGTGATTTCAGAGATCGGTTATGAAGGGCAACTGGATAAAGATTTCTGGCGGACCAAGATCCCAACTGAAATCGTCCATTATGCCAACACCAACCATAAGAAGGCAGCTGTCCTTTCCATCTCTAAACCTTATGATGTAGCCAACTATCCAGCAGCCAAAGCTATTCTAGCAGTCTATGGAAATAAGGGAATGGATCCGACAGAATCCCTCAAACCAGACAATGCCTTCGGTCCTAATATTCCTGCAGGAGTGGAAGTCATCTTCAATGGTAAGGAACACATAGGTACCTTACCGGTGGATATTCCAAAAATTGTAGATGGAAAAATGTCGGAAACAGAGTACGCCTACCGCATTGGTCATGGTCTCTTCTATCCAGCACCTGCACCATTGCCAACACCAGAAACCCAAGATCCAACTTCACCAGTCCAAGATCCAACCCATCAGACACAACCAGTAGAGGTTGGTAACACAGGAACACAGGTCCTTGTTAGCAAGCAAGAAAAAAAGCTAGCCCTCTTGATGGTCCACAAGTTACTCCGATCGCTGTGAAACAAGCCACTGATCAGGCTCCTGTCAGCGTGTCAGCCAGTCCTGCCTCATCGGTATTGCCAAAAACTGGTCAAACAGAGAATCTCCTAGCTCTCATGGGTGTCAGCCTCTTAACCTTCCTTGGATCTTTTGTCTATCCAAGAAAGAAACACTAAAGGATTCAGAATCTCAATTGGGTGATTTCCCAATTGAGATTTTTTGGTAAAAATTTACTAAAATTAACTCGAACAATACCAAGTTAGCTGAAAATAAAATATGGTTAAAAACCTATATTGTAGGCTTTTTAAATATAAAATAAAAAAATTAAATAAAAATTTTACTAAAAAAACACTTGAAGTTTTTACTTGTGATCAGATATAATACAAGTATAAAAACGTTTACAAAACTAAAGGAGTTTCTCATGACGACAACAATCACATCTCAAGATTTACAAGCAAAATTCCAGGCTGTCTTTGGGGAAAAGGCTGACCACACTTTCTTTTCACCAGGACGGATTAATCTGATCGGTGAACACACGGACTATAATGGTGGGCATGTCTTCCCAGCAGCCATCACTCTTGGTACCTACGGAGCTGCAAGAAAGCGTGAGGATAAGGTCTTGCGTTTCTTCTCAGGAAACTTTGAAGACAAGGGGATCATTGAAGTTCCACTTGAAAATCTCCACTTTGAAAAAGAGCACAACTGGACCAACTATCCAAAAGGTGTGCTCCACTTCTTGCAAGAAGCGGGTCATGTCATTGATAGCGGTATGGATGTCTATGTCTACGGTAATATTCCAAATGGATCCGGTCTTTCTTCTTCAGCATCACTTGAGCTCTTGATTGGTGTCATCGCTGAGAAACTATATGATCTTCACTTAGATCGTCTAGATCTGGTCAAGATCGGCAAACAAACCGAAAATCACTTCATCGGAGTTAACTCTGGGATCATGGACCAATTTGCCATCGGTATGGGAGCGGATCAACGGGCTATTTATCTCGATACCAACACCCTAGAGTATGATTTGGTCCCGCTGGACCTCAAAGACAATGTCGTAGTCATCATGAATACCAACAAACGCCGGGAATTAGCGGATTCAAAATACAATGAACGCCGTGCAGAATGTGAAACAGCCGTCTCTGAACTTCAAGAAAAACTAGATATCCAAACCTTAGGGGAATTAGACCTCTGGTCCTTTGATGCCTACAGTTACCTGATCAAAGATGACAATCGCATCAAACGGGCTCGCCATGCCGTTCTTGAAAATCAACGGACTCTCCAAGCTCGTAAGGCACTTGAAGCAGGTGATTTAGAAGGCTTTGGCCGTCTCATGAACGCTTCCCACGTATCCTTGGAGCATGACTACGAAGTGACAGGTCTAGAATTAGATACCTTGGTGCATACAGCCTGGGAACAAGAAGGCGTCTTGGGCGCTCGTATGACAGGAGCAGGCTTTGGTGGTTGCGCCATCGCCCTTGTAAACAAAGATAAAGTAGAAGCTTTTGAAGAAGCTGTCGGCAAACGTTATGAAGAAGTCGTTGGCTATGCGCCTAGCTTTTATATTGCAGAAGTTGCGGCAGGGACACGAGTTTTAGACTAGGTGATAATAATGGAAGCTGTAATATTTGATTTAGATGGCTTATTAGCCGATACTGAAATCATTTCTCTAAAAGTTTATCAAGAATTACTTAGAGATTTTGGAATTCCTTTCACAGAAGAAACTTATTCTAGAGACTACAGTGGACATAGGGAAGAGGAGAATGTTCAACGATTTTTGGATACCTATGATTTACCTTGGAACTTTGACCAAACCTTGGCTAAAGTTTATGAACTAGAAGGTCGAATCTTAGCCCAAGGTGTTCATTTAAAAAAAGGTGCTAAAAATTTGCTTACTTTTTTGAAAACAGAGGGCATTCCAATCGCCTTAGCAACTTCAAGTGTTGAATCTCGGGCTAGAATGATCTTGGATAGCAATGGGGTACTGTCCCTATTTGACCATTTAGTTTTTGCAAAAGATGTCAAACGAAGTAAACCTTACCCAGACATATTTTTAAAGGCTTGTAGTGATTTGAATGCTTTACCAGAGAATTGCTTAGTGCTAGAGGATAGTGAAGCAGGGATTGAAGCAGCCTATCGGGCTGGAATCCCAGTCATATGTGTTCCAGATTTAAAAGTACCAGCACAGTCTTTCTTAACTAAAGCAGAACAAGTTTTCCAGGATTTGGATGCTGTCAGAGACTATTTAAAACGTAAGAAGGAGAATCAATGAATCAGGGAATTTTGGATGCATTTGTCACAGCCGTTATTGCGGCAAGTGACTACCAAGAGCTGGATCGGATTTATCTAAAAAATCGCATCATGAGTCGCGTTGGAGAAGAAGGGCTAGATGGACCAGTCCAAAAAGAAGAGTTGATCGCACTTAAAGATCAGCTGCTAGAGATCGCTGTTGCAAATAGCAAGATCCAGGATAGTATGGCCGCAAAGACAGTTTGGGTGCGGAGTTGATGGATTGGATCACCCCTAGCCCTAGTCAGGTCAACCATCGTTTCTGGGAGACTTACCGTCAGTCCAAGGAAGATGCGATTGCTGATTTCTATGCCCTCTCTAAGCGCAATGATTACATCAAGGTCAAAGCCATTGCACAAAACATTGCCTTTGAGGCAGAAACTCCCTACGGTTCTCTTGAAATCACCATCAATCTGTCAAAACCTGAAAAAGATCCTAAAGACATTGCAGCGGCCAAACTTGCCAAAGTCAGTCATTATCCAGCCTGCCAATTGTGCTTTGAAAATGAAGGCTATCAAGGTCGCCTAGACCATCCAGCCCGGGCCAATCATAGGATTATTCGCTTTGACATGGACGGTCATGATTGGGGTTTTCAGTATTCCCCTTATGCCTACTTCAATGAACACTGCATTTTCCTCGATAGCCAGCATGTGCCCATGGCCATTAGTCGCAAGACCTTTGAGCGACTCTTGACCATTGTCGAGACTTTTCCAGGCTATTTTGCAGGGTCTAATGCAGATCTGCCCATTGTAGGGGGGTCCATCCTGACTCATGATCATTACCAAGGCGGACGCTACACCTTCCCTATGGAGCTAGCTCCTGTGGAGGAAAGCTTTAGCGTTGAGGGCTTTGAGGCTGTATCGGTAGGAATTGTCAACTGGCCCATGTCGGTTCTCCGGTTGCAATCGGACAACAAGGCGCAATTGATTGACCTGGCAGACCATATCCTCACAGCCTGGCGAGGCTACTCGGATCCAGCTGTTCAAGTCTTAGCCACATCCGACGGTCAGCCCCACCATACCATTACCCCCATTGCACGAATTCGTGATGGGCATTATGAACTGGACTTGGTGCTCCGTGACAACCAAACCTCACCAGAGCATCCAGATGGCATCTACCATCCACATGGGGATGTGCAACACATCAAAAAAGAAAATATCGGCCTGATCGAAGTCATGGGTCTAGCCATTTTGCCTCCTCGTCTCAAAGAAGAGCTCAAGCAGGTTCAAGACTATCTGCTTGGACGTGAGAATACTGTGGCGACCTACCACCAGCCTTGGGCAGATGATTTGAAAGCCACTCACCCAGCTATCACAGAAGAAGCAGAGGCAGAGGCCCTTGTCCGTGAATCAGTCGGCCAGATCTTTGCGCGTGTGCTCGAAGATGCTGGAGTCTACAAGAGAACAGCAGAAGGACAAGCTGCCTTTAGACGCTTTGTTGCGACACTTTAAGTGTGGAGAAGCGGCAGAAATTTGGTACAATAAGAGAGAAGACAAGAAGCGAAAGGAAAACAAATGGCAATACTCGTACTCGGAGGAGCTGGCTATATCGGTTCCCACATGGTGGACCGTTTGGTCAATGAAGGACAGGAAAAAGTCGTCGTGGTTGATAGCCTGGTCACAGGCCACCTTGCAGCGGTGCATCCAGATGCCGTCTTTTACCAAGGAGACCTAGCAGATCAAGACTTTATGCGCAGGGTTTTTAAGGAACATGCAGATATTGACGCCGTCATCCACTTTGCGGCCTACTCACTGGTCGCTGAATCCATGGCCGATCCATTGAAATATTTTGACAATAATACAGCAGGCATGGTCAAACTCTTGGAAGTCATGCATGAATGTGGGGTGCACTACATCGTCTTTTCTTCAACTGCTGCCACCTACGGCATTCCAGAAGAAATTCCGATTCTTGAAACCACTCCACAAAATCCGATCAACCCTTATGGTGAAAGCAAGCTTATGATGGAAACCATTATGCGTTGGGCTGATCAAGCTTACGGCATCAAGTACGTGCCCCTTCGTTACTTTAATGTAGCGGGTGCTAAGCCAGATGGATCCATCGGAGAAGACCATGGGCCAGAGACCCATCTCTTGCCGATCGTCTTGCAAGTGGCCCAAGGCAAACGCGAGAAGATCTCTATTTTTGGAGATGACTACAAGACACCAGATGGCACCAATGTTCGGGACTACGTCCATCCATTTGACTTGGCAGATGCCCATCTTTTAGCAGTGGAGTATCTCCGAAAAGGGAATGAATCGACTGCCTTTAATCTGGGCTCATCGACTGGATTCTCCAATCTTCAAATCGTTGAAGCAGCCCGCAAGGTGACAGGACATCCGATCCCACTTGAGCTGGCTGATCGCAGACCAGGAGATCCAGATACCCTGATCGCATCCTCTGAGAAGGCGCGTGCCATCCTCGGTTGGCAACCAAAATTTGACAATATCGAAACCATTATCCAAACAGCCTGGGCTTGGCATTCCAGCCACCCAGATGGCTACAATGATCGATAAGGAGGGGCTGCGGACATCATTTTTGAGACTTTTTTAATAACATCTAAAACGACAGTTGATCTTGCCAAATGACTCGTTTCAGACGTCAGTCATTTCCCTAACCATCATAAAAAGTGAGGTATTCAAGATGAATAAAACCACAAAAGTGTTAGCCGTCTTCTTGACAGCAGGTCTTCTTTTAGCTGGTTGCGCACAAAAAGAGGGTACAAAATCTACTAGTCCATCGTCTACTAAGGCGACAAGTAAAGCAACAAGCAAATCATCCGCTAAAGAGAAGACAAAAGAGTCATCAACGGATGAAAGTAAAAAAGAAGATGCACTAGCAGGTGCACAAAAACCGTTCTCGAAACGAGTGATGAAGCAGGTAAGTCCACTGTAACCTTGTATTACAAGGGAGATACCTTGTTGTTACAAGAAAAAGTTGATGATTACGACGTCTCAAAAGTGCCTGGTGAGAACCCTCTTGAAACCATGAAAGAAGCCGTCGCTAAGAGCCAAGAAAAATTCAAAGATCTGATGGGCCATGGATTTGAACTAACATCAGAATACAAAGACGGAATCTTTTATATCCGCAATACTATTGATTACACAAAAATCGATTTTAATAAATTAAAAGAAATCGTCCCAGGCTTTAATCCCCTAGATGACAAAACAGTTAGTTATTCAGTAACGAAAGACAGTCTTATCAAGGGCGGTATGGTAGAAAAATAAACCAAATGGGGAGCAGCTCAGTTTGCTGCTCTCTTTTTGTTTTAGATGTTGCGGAGAAATTAATGATTATTGTGGAAAAAAGAATGGATAGATGAAGATGTCAAAGAAGTGGAGATTACTTTATCATATAACCAATACGAGTTTGTATGTTTTTCAGACGAGTACTATAGAAGATTTGTGGGGCAGATAACTTCTCTTCTTGAGCTATTTCACTTAACCCCCTAGGCTTTGTAGGGCCACCAACCAGATGATTACAATGATCCATAAGAAGGAACTCAAGTGAGTCAGCTTGAGTTTTTTTATGTGGGTGAATGAGCTGGGAATACCACTAACTAGGCTTTTTTCTAGCTTTGAAAGATGTTATAATATGAAAAAAATTAAAGGAGAAATGAATGGGAGATAAATACACAGTAAAAAGTGATCTTTCGGTGGCTGCTCAGCATGCTACTGCAATAGGATCTGCCAATGCTCATCCAGCTATTACAGTTCAAAGAGATGAACAAACGACAGTTGCTGGTAATATTAGTGCTAAAAATGGTATTAGTCAATTTGAGACTCTTCAAGATCAATTATCGAATCATATTGTGAATATGATTCAAAATATCCATAGCTTGGCCGATCAATTTGAAGATAAAGATGCCATGATTCGTCAAAATTTAAATATTTTGAATACTATGCAGTCTAAGCCGTCATTCTCGAATGAAGCGAAATCAAAATACTTAGATGTATTAGAGGATTAGATATGAGTGCAGAAGATACTTGGAATAAGCTCCATAAGAAAGAACGACAACTTTCAGAGAAGGAGTGGGACTTATATCAGCGGATAGAAAAATTAGATTTGAAAAAAATGGAAGTAATGGATCAGCTGTTGAATGATTCACATTGGTTAAATGATCTAGATTTTCTTTTCGAAGGTAGCAGATATCAAAGTCAAATGATAGATGACCAGTTAGAATTTCAGCATCAAGTGAGAATAATGGAATACAGTTTGGATGAAGAATTAGAAAAACTTCGGAAAGAACATAAATCTATTGAAATGAAGTTAGATTCAATTCACCAAGAAAAAAGACGATTAGTGACGGAGGAAATCACATGAGTATAGATATGTATCTAGAATCCGCCAGAAGTCAGGCAACTAGTTTATCTAGTATATCCGCCCAGTGCGTGCAACAGAATATTGAATTGATTAAAGTTCTTGAAAATTTTGTAGCTGAAGAAGAGTTAAAAGGGCATGCTTACGACTCAGCAAAGGCGCATATTACAAGTACTGTAATTCCATTAATTCAAGGGATTGTCTTATATCAAGAATCACTGGCGGAGGAGTGTCAAAAATTTGTCAGTCAATATACCTCTGACGTAGATAGTAAAAGTTGGCGTCAAGTGGATTTAGAAGAAAAAATTAGGGAAGCAGACCAAAAGATTTCTAGTCTACGACAATTAATGGAAACAAAATCGGATAATAAGATTTCAGCTTTTCTAAATCTTTCGGTATCCATAGCCGTATTTGAGGGACTAAAACAAAAATTACAGAAAATATTAATTAGCCTGCTTACTTTTAATGCAGTCTCTCCAACTATCTTTTTAAATTCAGAGCGGTATTTATTGGCTGTTCAAATGGTTTTGCCCAAGCTGCACAATCATGGGATGCTGCTAGTGGAACCTACTTGCCTCCAAGTAGTGGAGTGGATCTATCGTGGAAGCAAACAGTCTCTTTAGGGTGTCAAAAACGTCAAGCAAACCTAAACAAAGTGAAGAATCCGAAGGTTGAAACATTAGAAGACAAACTCTCAAAAATGTCACGTGCAGAACTGGAGGAAGAGTATGGAGACGTGATTCAAGCCTATAAAAGATTTACGACTATGGGGCAGGGTGATGTGGTTCTCTCCAAGTGGGATATGAATGATCTCAAATTGTTATGGAAGAGATATAATGAAGTTAAGAATGATCATTTAGGATTATTACCTTCAGAATTAGCCAAGGTGGACCCAAAATTTAAGAAACGTATCGATGCAATGGATCAAGAAGCGTTAGAAGAGGCCTACCCAGAACTTAAAACATTGATCTCCATGGCTCATGTGAATCCATATGCACAACTATTTAAATCTGAAACAGAGCGAGCTAATTATCATTACCTACTAGACCGTTATTTCTTTTTGGATAGTCAAAAAATGCTCAGTTGGCGAGATCCTGCTTTTCAAACTAAATATGATTATTATATAATTGAAGAAGGTATTGATCCTTTTACGGGTAAACCTGCTACACAGGAAGAAATCAATCGTGCAAAAAATATCAAGAAGGTGAGAGGTTTTACTGATAGCCTCCAACTAGCAAGTACCTTGTATACATCTTATGTTGGATATAATCAGTA